>Ga0213829_1000411_pt1 | contig 41943 bp, 65 predicted proteins | sample MC6MC0896MG_FD_180665 | JGI IMG/M metagenome (GOLD analysis project Ga0213829, IMG submission 180665) | Enriched soil aggregate microbial communities from Iowa State University, Ames, United States - MC6-MC0896-MG | ecosystem: Environmental > Terrestrial > Soil > Unclassified | place: USA: Iowa... | reverse complement strand
GCTGCGCGTCGGCAACGGGGCAGAGTCCATCGTTCTCGCCCGATTGTCACCATCGTGATTCACCGCGAAAAGGTACGGCGGCACCGCGATACCGTCACCCGTGCCCCCAGCTTGACGAGCCATCATCGGCGCGAGCGAATCCCACGCGCGATAGTAGGAATCAGGCTCACCGAAGCGCGGATGGCGAGGGTTTGCAGCATCCCACGTCTGCCCCGCATTCGCGACCACAGCAGGGCGCGCGAACATTCGCAGCCCGACTTCGATTCTGCGCATCGTCGCCGCGGCAAGTGGCCGGAGCCCGTGCTGCGCTCGATCGCCAATCCTGATGCCGAGATCAGACCAATCGATCACCGCAGCCGCGGGCAGAACGAATGGCTCCACGACCTGCAGAGCGTGCGCCCCGGCGTCGCAAACGTACACATACTGGGCGCCGTACTTCCCGACTCGGGGCGCACCATCAGGCGCAGCCTTCTTCCAATGCTGACGCGTCGAAACCACGCGATCGCACTGCGGGCAGAACGCCGGAGGTGACAGGTCGAGTCGCGGCTGACGAACTCCTTTCTTGGTGACCACGACGTAGATGCGATCGCGCCACTGCCCCGCAGGCGCATTGTTCTGCCCGTAGATGTGAGCTGCGTTTGCGTTCACAATCTTCCATTCGTAGCCGAGCGCCTCCCACATCCGGAGCCACGGATCAAACAACGGCCAAGCAGCAACCTCGACCACGTTCTCGATCACAACCACGTCAAACTGTCGAGCCTCAGCGGCTCGAATCGGGTCATACATCGTTGCCCTCGAACGCACGCCGGCAGCAGCAGGCAACGGATCGTCACCGAACAGCGTCGGCGCATTCTGAGCAACGCGCTTTCGCCCGCCCGCAGGAGAATGCCAGGTGCACTCGGGCGAAGCCCAGAGCATCGGCACCCACGGCAGGCGTCGCATGTCGTAGCCCGAGAGGTCGCCTTGAACATGGTCAGCGTCGGAGTGGTTGGCCGAATGCACCGCGATTGCGGTCTCCCAATGGTTGTAAGCAGTGACCAGCTCAAGACCGGCCTCAACAAGACCAGAAGAGGCGCCACCGAACCCAGCAAAGAAGTCGAGGAAAGCGATACTCACAGCGCATCACCCGCGTCCAGCGCACGCTGCTGCGCACTCTCCATCGCCGCGAAATGCGCATCCGCCTCAGCCGCCGCGGCGAGCGCACCAGCAAACCCACCACCATTGCCGCGCGCAGGCAACGGCTCGTCTTCCCACCGATCCTGATTCAGCCACGTCGACGCATGCGGAATGTACTTCCGATCAACACCCTTCGGCAGATTCGGATCATCCCGCAACCGCCGCGCACCTTCAAGGATTGGCGTCGGATTACCCACACGCTTCACCGCAGCACGAAACGCCTGCTCCGCACCACGCTTCCCGACCTTCTTCGGATAGCAAGACCAGAACGCCGAGAACGCACCATCGACCACCTGCACGCCGAGCACGGCAGGCTCCGCGCCCTTCGCCTGCTCCACGAAGTCCGTTGACTGCTCGTCATCAGCCGTAGGGGATATAGGGGTTATCTGATGGTTCTGATGGTTCTGATGGTTACCCGGCAAACGGCTGCCGGTAAGGTCGCCCATATTTGCCGGTAAGGTCGCCCCAATCTGCCGGTAACCATCTACCGGCAGATCCTGCCGGTAACCACGATTCAGCACGAACCGATCCGACGTGCGAACCCCATCCGCATAGCGCCGATCACGCCGAAAAAGTCCTCGATCTTCCATCGACCGCAACCGATCCCGCACAGTTCGCTCCGCGCAGCATGCCCGAGCCGCAAGCACCGCCTGCGACGGAAAACACGACCACGCCTCATCTGCATAATCGGCGAGCGCGACGAGCAGCAACCGCTCCACTGGCTGCAGCCCTTCAACTTGCCAAGCCCAATTCGTAGCCTCGTTGCTCATCGCTGTTCACCGCCAACGCCTGACAAATCGAGAACCGGCTGCGCAAACCGAGTGCGCAACGACAGCTCCAGAAACTCCGGGTTCAAATCAATTCCCACGTACCTTCTCCCTTCCTGAGTCGCAACCAGACCCGTCGTGCCTGACCCAGAAAACGGATCCAGCACCAGGTCCCCGCGACGCGAACCAGCCAGCACGCACGGGCGTACAAGCTCCGGCGGAAACACTGCGAAATGCGCCCCCTGAAATGGCTTCGACCCGATCTCCCACACCGTTCGCTTATTGCGTAGGCCATCCGCCCGCACATAGTCGGCACGTGATCGGCCAAGATCAGCTCGAGCGCCACCGTGCGTACCCTTGTTGGTCAAGACCTTGCGTCGCTGCAGATCCTCGATCGTTGAATCCAACACCGGCTCTGCGATCGCATCAGCGTCATAGAAGTACCGCCGAGACTTCGCAAAAAGAAACAAATACTCGTGTGCCTTCGTAGGCCGATCCTTCACAGACTCCGGCATCGGATTGGGCTTCGACCAGATAATGTCCGACCGCAACAACCATCCGTCCGCCTGCAACGCCAAAGCCACTCGCCAGGGAACTCCGAGCAGCTCCTTCGAGCGACCCGACTTCGCCCCCCTGCCAGCGCGCTGAGCAGCAGCCTGCCGCCCCGAGCACTCCCCTGACGATCCCTGCACACCACCGGGTGCCCCACCATACGAATCACCCAGGTTCAACCACAAAGTGCCGTCGTCAGCCAACGCATCACGAAGAACTCGAAAGACACGCACCAACCGATCGACATACTCATCGACAGTCGCTTCTGCTCCGAGCTGCCCGGCAACCCCATAGTCACGCAGTCCGAAATACGGAGGAGACGTGACAATCGTCTGCACTGAACCCGATTCCAGGTCAACACCAACGGCCTCAGCATCACCCGCAATGAGCGTGACAAGACCATCCGAATAGAACGACGACAGTTCGGTCATCACCCCCACCAACCTTTCTCTTCCTCAAAACTCCAAAGCACCCCGCCAGACGGGGCACACGCCCCACACCCAGCAACAGCACCAAAACCCGAATGCGACCAACACGCCTGCCCCAGAGCCCGCAACACACGACCCTCCCGATCCAGCAACGCCAGCCCGAACCTGTACAACCGCACCGGCACCGCGAACGGATCGCCGCTCGACGCGACCGAGAACCCCTCGATCTCGCCCCTGCCCGAATGCGCGACGCCGTGGCATCCATCCGCGTTACCGAACCCGCACAGCGCGATCGCGTTACCCGCGTCACCGGAGCCGCCCCGCGAGCGGTACAGGCGATGATGCAGCTCAAGCCGCACCCTCTTCCCGCACCGCTCGCAAGCGCCCGCGCAACGAGCCAGCACGAGCCGGCGCACCGCGGGCGAGAACTCCGAATCAGCCACGCCGACGAAAACCAACCTCGAAGCGCCACAGCTTGAGCAGCAGCACATAGCGCGACTCGACAAGCTGCCTCGGCCAGATCCAGTACCAGCCCGGATCCGCAGAACAGCTCCACACCACGCGACGACGCTGACACCAGCACCGCCCAAGGCAGAGTGCGGAAGGAGAATGCAACCCCAAAAGGTGAGCAAGAAATGACGCTCGCCACGGCATACGCATCAGAGAACCTCCGACGTGTGAAGCACCCGCAACGCCGAGAAACTCGCCAGAGCACCAGCAGACTCCTTGTCGACACGGATCCCAGCAGGCTCGATCACCTCGATCATCGCCCGCACGCCAACCGACACCCCGAACCCGAACAAGCAATCAGCACAGAGCAGATCCGCAGCATCAGCAGACGGAGCCAAACGCATCACCGGCACACCGTCGCACTCAGGAGCCGAACACACCATCGGCAGAGCCTCGGCAGCTACCGCCTCATCAACCTGCGCGCCGAGCGCATCCATTGAAGCACCCAGCTCACACATCTCGTGCACCGAGCCTCTCAGTGAGAGAAGCCGCCATGCCAAGACCAGCATCTCCTGTGACCTTGCCGAACACCGACAGTGCCGCGATCGCCCCCAGCTCGAAGAAATGCGCGGCGCAGAACACCGCTGGGAAGCCGTGCCCATCTATGTAGCCAACCGCACGCGCCGAGCACCCATTCTTCGAACACTCGCCGGTTTGCACCCCAGCCGCGCCAAGCGCACGAGCGCCCCGTTCGACCTCAGACCAGTCCGCCTGCTCATCAGGCTTCTCACCAGTAACCATTTCGCCGACTCCTTCACCATCAACCACACGATCGCCACCGCGACGACCGCCACCAACCACAGCGCCCATCAGGCACCACCCGAGAACCCGCGCGCATGCGCCTGATCCGCAGCACGCTCATCAGCACGACCCGTCCGCCATACCTCAACCTGCGTCTCGATCGTGTCGAGCATCTTGCGCAACGACTGCTCCCGCTTCTCAGCCAGCAGATACCGCAACTTGTGCTCATACGCTTCGACCTCGGCGAGCTTCTCCGCGAACGCCACAGACACCCGCTCACCACGCGCAGAACCCTCAGCGATCGCACGAGTAGACACACTCGCAACGAGATGCTCATAGTCGACCTTCGCCTTCGCGAACGCCACGCCAGCATCCTTCTGCGCCCAGTTGATATCCCAACGCATCGCCGTCAGCACAACGCCCTGCGCAGCACCCGCACCAAGCCGAAGCACGGTATTCACCAGCGCAACATGCAACTCATCATCCGGGTCAGGACTCATCAGGCCGATAGCTCGCAGCGACTCGAGCGCCCACTCCGGCAACGCCGCGGCACTCATCACGCGCCGCCAAGCTGCTCACGGCGAGCGAGAATCGCATCACCCAACGCAGTCGAACCATCAAGTACCAGGAAACCCAGCACCTGCTCGGACTCTGCCGCATCCCACACCGCGCGCAGCGCCTCAGTAGTTCCCGCACCCTCGACACGCAGCTCCCACGCCTTCGCATCAAACGCGGGCTCCTCGACCACCTCTGCATCAACAACATCCGACCCGTGCAGCTCGGAATCCGGAATGTTCGTGCTCAGCAGCGTGCCATCATCAGCCCGCTCGATATTCCCCTGCGCATCAATCACCGCCTCAACTCGAGGATCAAGACCTGGGTACTCGCTCGAAGACGGCGCCGCAGCAACAGCAGGCTGCGACGAGCGCGGAGCAGGAGCGCCGCCCGCCTGCTCCATCTCCTCCGTCGAATACAACCCCGACAGATCCTGCGGAAATGCCTTACGCAGCGCCAACATCTCAGCAACCTTCGCGATCATGACGTCCGGCATCTTCGCCCACATCGGAGAAAGAACCTTGTTCCCCGTCTTCTGGCGATCCACCCACTCGTCATTCATCACCACATACGACGCAAACCGCGCAACCGCGAACAACGGATCACGGAAACCACGCCGATACACACCAACACGAGCAGCAGCCGGCGGCGTCTCCGCCAGCCACACGTCAACCCACTTCTCACCGTCAGCCGTCCACTGCGCCGCAGTCTGACCCTCGTACTCACCGGAGCGCTCAGCCACCAGGCGCGCACCATCGATCGAGATCTGCACGCCCCACTTATTCCCGCGCTTGATGCAGTAGATCTGCCGAGCCACAGGGTCAAGCTGTGTCCGCTCGCACTGAGACAGAAACACCTCGATCGTGCCGCGATCAGCAGTCTCAACCCGCCCATTCCGCTCGATCGCAAGACCAAGCGTCATCGCAAGCGCCCGCTCACGCTCATCCCATTGCGTCCAATCAGACGACCGCGGGAGCACACCCACGCCCGTCGACTGAACAACCACCAATTCGCTCATTCGCTCTTCTCCTTCTTCGCGCGAGCAGCCGTCACCGTCAGCGACGCCTTACCCACCTGCTTCTCCTTCTTCAGATGACGAGCAGCCAGCTCGCCCCACGCCAGCTCCAACTCCGCCGCACGCTTCCGCGCGCGCTCGAGCTGCGCCCACTCCTTCGGATGAGCAGCCTCAGCAGCCTCTTGGTCGACCACATCAATCACGACCTCGGCGCCAGATATGAACCGCACCGACCCAGCAGCCGACTTCGCAGAGAAGTCACCATGCTTAGCCCCGATCGCCTGCAACCGAGCCCACGCAGTCTCCTTGCGCTTCTTGCCAGCCGCCTCATCGCCACGACCAGCAACAACCTCAGCAACCAAGCCCGCCGCCTCAGCTTCGATCAGCACCTGCGCCGCCATCGCCTCCGCATCCACGACCTGCTGCAGAGCATCCGTAACCTCAGCTACCGACTGCCCGCCAGCCGAAGCCGCCTGCACAGCAGCCCGTCGCATACGCTCCGCATCAACAACAGCGAGCGCCTCGTCAGCGAGCGTGATCATCTGCGCGATCGCCGCCTCATCACGCGCAACCCACACCGCCACCAACGGCTCCGCAGTTGGCCCCGTCTCGACCTTCCAAGTCGACCGGTCACGCAGATCCCAGCCAGACCAATCGTCGTTATGACGCTCGACCACATAGAGCACGCGAAGCGCCCCGGTGCAGTACATCTGCCACTGCATCTGCCACAGATAGCCCGCCTGATCGAACTTCGCCGAGCCAAGAGTCACATCGTTCTTCGACGTCTTGATCTCGGCGAGATCCAGCAGCCCATCAAAGTTCACCCCAGCGCCGTCCGGCGTCGCCGCATGCCGAGAGTTGCCCTCCGCATGCACCAACAGCCCGCAACCACGCAGCCCATACCTGCGCTCCAGCTCAGCCAGAATGAACGGCTCGCGCAGCTTCCCCCACTCCGTGAAGTGGTTGCCCGAGAACTTCGACCCGTCCAACTTCTCCGAAACCAGATCAGCAATCACTCGCTTGACCTGCGTCGGATTCCCCGACAGGTGCGCCTGCATCAGCAGCTTCGCCTCCGTCGCTGTCACACAGTTCGTGCGCGCCTCCAGCCAAGCCGCACGATCCTCGTCTGACCCCAGCGAGCGTGCCTTTAGCTCCGCAACAGCCATCGGAACTACCATCTCCGCGAATGCGCTCACTTCGAACCACCGACCTCAGCCCAGCGTGCAACCGTCGCCTTGCCAAGCGCTCGCAGGGCACGGTACTGGAGAACCCACTGCTCCTGAGTCGCCTCATTGCCATGCCACCACTGCCGGCGGCGCTTGACCTCCGCCATCAGCGTTCCGAGCTTGCCCGACCAGCAACCGACGTTCAGGCGATGCTTGCCGTTCTTCGTGCGAAACACCGTTGCCGAAACACCCTCAGATCCGATCTGCCCAACTGTGATGTAGTGCCAGGACTGGAGAATTTCTGCGTTGCCGTAGACCTGTGCGTTGCCGTAGACCCATGCGTTGCCGGAGACCTGTGCGTTGCCGTAGACCCATGCGTTGCCGGAGACCTGTGCGTTGCCGTAGACCTGTGCGTTGCCGGAGACCCATGCGTTGCCGGAGACCCGTGCGTTGCCGTTCTCCAGGCGCAGTGAGCCAACCCAACCGCCCAGATCACCCTTCTTGACAGAGGTGCCCGGAACGTCACGAATAGCCCGAATCTGATGAACCGTGTAGCCGAAGAGATTAACCTTCGACTTCCCCGTCAGCTCGTAGTAAAGCTCACTCATCTTCGTCACCGCCATCAGCGTCGACATCAGCCTCGGTATCTCCGTCGTCCTCAACGTCTGCGGGCTCGTCATCGTCAATGACCTCCGCATCCACCACCTCGGCCTCACCAGCGTTCGTGTTCCAATCCACGAGCAGACGATCCGCGAACGCAGCAAGCTCAGGATCGAACTGCGCAGCCTGATAATCACCAGGCGGCACCTCACCCCACTCCGAACGCAGCATCCGACGAGTGCGCAGACCCTCGAGATACGGCGAGCACAGACGCAGCTCAAACACACCCGGCTCCACGTCAACCACGCGGAAGAACATGCCCTCGCCCGACTCCAGCTCCAGCGGGCCGACCTCCACCGGCTCCCCAGGCGCCGACATATCGAACTGCTGCTGCCCCTCGCCACCGTTGCGCAGCGCCTCCAAAGCGAGCATCAGATCCGCCGCGGGAGACTCAAGATCGTGCCCAAGCGGCACCAACTCAATACGAGTGAACTTCACGGTAGGCACCGGATCGAGATCCGTTTTCGTCTTCACCGATTCCGTCACCACCACACCGACAACGAAATGCTTCTGCCCCGATGCCAGCGCCTTCGCGAGCTGCGACGCGTACGACACCAACCCATTCGACTTCGGCAAAGTGCCTGCAATATTGACCATTCTTTTCTTCCTTTCAACACCCCGCGAAACCGCGGGAAACCTTCAAAGCTCGCCGCGAACCGTCGCAGCAACCTCATCCATCCAGGGCTCGCTCGTCGCCTCGATCGGGAACCCCGCGAGCCTGAACCCAAGAGCCGCCAGCGCGATCGCGTCCGCCTCGTTGTCATTCGCAGGCGAGACCCCATACCGTGCGCTCACCGCGGCAACCACCTCTGCCTTCGAAGCGTTTCCGCGCCCCGTCGCGTACTTCGCCCGAGCAGTCGGCGAGACCTCCACCGCGCGCGACCCCTTCTCAGTCGCGAGATCCACGATCAGCCACCACAGCCCAGACCGCTCATGCCGCGACCCCTGGCTCCGTGAATACGCAGGCGCCTCGATCACCATCAGCGCGCCCGGAGTCAACCGCGCCAGTGCTGATCTCTTGATCCAGCTCAGACGCTTCATCCGTGCAGCGATCGACGGCGCAGAGGCCTTCGATTTCACGGTGAACGACTCCCACGAAACCGAACCGTCTTGGTGGCGAGTTGCGCAGGCGACACCTGTTCCGGTGAGCGATGGATCAACCCCGACGACCCTCATCGCTCAGTGCCCCCTTCAGGGAACTGCACGGGCGCATATAGCAGGCGCACCCGCCGACTCATGGCGAATACTGGCGCACCGTGACGCTCAGAATCACCTACTCGAACAAAACCGCCATCAGTGGATTGCCAATCATGCCTCGGATGTTGGAACTGCCATTCAGGTACACCGCCGAACTTCTGCCACACGCGCTGCTCGTACACCCCGAACACCTCTGCATCGGTCTCCGTCATGACCACGCTGCCAACTGGCAAAGCAGCCACCTCAGCGGGCTCGAGGAACGGATCAATCGAAGGCAGCCGTTCTGGCTTGGTGAGTGCGGCAGCGAGCCGGCTGATCAGATCTGCAGGTGCCGCTGCTGGCTTGACGCCCGCAGGCTCTGGCCAACGCTCAGCCTCAGCAATCAGATCGTGCAAGTTCGGAGTTGCGCCAGCGCGAGCCCTACGCTCATCACACGGCCACTCGGCATACACTTCCCAGTTGCTCGGCTCACGAGACGCGCCGCCGATCTCCTGGCAGTCGACGCACACCTCCATCTGAGAAGTTGGGCACGCCGACAGATCCTCAGGCTGACCATCCTCATCGCGGTGATCACACTCACCCTCGATGCAATCCATCGAGTAGGCGTCAAGCCGCACATGTTCCAAGTGCTCCGCGTAACGCTCGAACAAGGCATCAGCACGCTCTCTCGCAGCAACCAATGTCTTCTGACCAAGCTCGTAGCGCTGCTTCCACTGCGCCGAATCGGCGTCGAGCGCTCGCAGAGTGTGCTCGACCTCATATGTCTCATGTCGGTGATGGAAACTCACCGCCGTCGCTGACTCATGCTCGCCCGCCTGATCCCGGTACCACTGCCCCCAGCCGCAGTCCTTGCACAGATAGGTGAACCGCGGAATCGATGCAACGTGCTCGCGCTGATGCGTTTCGCACCAGAGCATCGGCTCACCGGAATGATCATGCTTTGTCCGCTCTGGAACGGCGGGAAGAACCGAGAGAGCAGCCTGCGCGAGCGCCTCCCCGAGATCGCCGCCGCCGAGCCCACCGTGATCATGCTCCGAAAGCACCTTCCGAAACACAGCCCCCAGATCAACAACACCAACCCCGGCCAACCACGACGACAACGGCACCGAGAACCACGGCAAACCGCTCCGCCACTCCTGCACAACCCAGCCACCCGAAGCGGCCTGCTTCAAATGCATCACCACATCCATCACGCAGCCCTCCCCGTCGCACCAACCGCGCCGGCACCCAACAGAGCGATCAGCGCGAGCACTGCAGCACCGTCAGCCCCGACCACGAGACCGAAAGCAGCGCGCAGCAAGAACACCGCGAGCGCCGCAACCGCGACCGCAAGAAGCAGCAACAACAGAACCAGCCGCGCCGCGCTCATCGCAGACCCCCCGGCTTTGCATCGCTCATCGCCGCCTCGGCGGCTTCGCGTGCGGCAAACACACGTGAGGCTCCATCCGCCCAGCGCGAGTCGCAGTAGTACAGGTTGTAAAGCGGTGCTGCTACCTTTGCCGCCCGCAAAATACGAGCTTCAAGATCACGAATCGCATCTATTCCCTGCGGGTGCCCAATGCGGAGCGCGCTCTCAAGCCGATCCAGTGCACGCAGCAAGGCCTTCCCAGGCTGAGAACCCGACTCAGAAAGAAGCTCCTCCAGCTCACGAATCCGCACTGCTTGAGCAGCAATCAGTCGCGCTTCCTGCTCTCGCAGATCCTTCGAGACCGACCCCGCGCTCACCGCTGCACCGCCCGCATACGACGCTCCAACAACGACACCGGACGTCGCACCGAATCCTGATGCACACACGGCTCATGATCAGCCCACGCCTCAGCACACGCCGGACGAACCGTCCAACGCCCGCCACGACCACGCTGCGACCCATGCATCTCACCCGACCTCAGAGCACGACGCACCGTCTCCGGATCCCGCTCGATCAACGCCCCGGCCTCCACCGGCGTCAACCGACGCTTGGACTCAAGCGCCTCATAGTCGAACTGCTCAGCGACTTTCCTTACTGCACCCATCTGCTTCTTTCCTTTCGAGAAATTCGTTCAGCGCCCGCTACTCCGCGAACACATCCAGCTCCAGCGGCGCCAGCAACAGCCCCCGCAACGCTTCAAGACCGCGCACCGTCACCCGCACTTGCGGCGGATCAACAACCCGCTCACGCGTCCTCGGGTGCTCATGCGACTGCGCACGATGTGCCAACAAACCGGCGTCAACCTTCGACTGGTACGCGACCCACGCACCGCCGCGGCGAAAGATCCACCCGAGCTGCGACAGCGACTCGAACAACCGCTGCGGCCCCGTCACGATCCCCGCACGAGCCAGCACCTTCGCCGCCTCACCGACCGAGTAATCGCCTGCCGCGTCGGCGAGCTGATCCCACGCATCCGCTTTCGGCTGTGCCACCGCGAGCGCGTCGAGAGCAGTCTGTGCAGCGAGCACGAGCGCACGGGCTCCAGAGACCGACGTCGGATCCAGTTGAGGCGCACCGTACGCACCGGTCTTGCGGATCGAAGGCAAAACCTCCGAAGTGATCCATCGGCGGAAACGAACTGCCTCCGGCTTATCCGAACGGATCACAACCTCGTACATCCCTGACTCGGAAACACTGGTCGCGCTCTGCTTGCGACCCATCGAATCGATGACCTCAGCCAGACTGAGGGCATCGTCGCCGACCGCTTCACGAACTCGGCGGGCAACTTCGGAGGGATTTCCAATTCCGAGCACCTTGCACAGATCGGCGAGAACAAACCATGGCTCACCGGACTCGAGCACCACGCGAACCTGCAGCGAATCAAACTCATACAGCTCGACAGCGCTCATGCTGCCACCTCGATCAGCTCGTCAAATGAGACCATCGGAAACGCGAGCTTGATGCGTGCGATCAATCCCGGCGAAGGCTTGGCTAGCCCCTGCTCTACTCGCCAGAGCGTAGATGGGGCAACTCCGATGCGAGTCGAAAGATCGCGCATCGAAGCGATCCCGTTGACCTCACAAAGCTGCTGAACCTTGTCCATTCGCAGCTTGAGCACTGGCTGACCTTGCATGTTCGCCACTCCTTTTCTAAGCGTGCAATAAACGTAAGCCTGTTCGACCGCGAGCGCAAGTTGAATTGCGTACGTGCAATTCTCTTGATGCGCAGCGCCGCCACACATTCCGCGGATTTACGCTGCTTTGCGCGCACGAATTATTGCGCGCACGCAACACCTGTAGTACGGTTCTGCTATGCGAAACAGAAACTGGTCGGCATTCGTGGACGCGCACTCGCGCAACGAAACGAATGCCGAGATTGCAAAGCGCCTCGGCATCGCACCCTCGAATATCACGCGATGGCGCACCGGCGCTAGCAATCCAGATCCGCAGAAGGCTGTCGACTTCGCCAACGCTTACAGCGTCAGCCCCCTTGCCGCACTTATCGCATCCGGCTATCTCAACCCAGATTCGCTCGACCAAGCCCTCATAGCGCCTGCCGACCTGAGCGAGATAAACACAGATCGTCTTCTGGATGAGGTACAGCGTCGGCTCGCAGAGCTACGCGATCAGTTCTACTTGCTCGGCGATAGCCCCGATCGGAAGGCGTTGGAGAGCCTGACCATCGCCCTCTTGAACCGGCACACCAGCCCGAATGTCGGAGGCTCCGAACAAGATGCAAATGTCCAATCACTCGCCGACCACAAAGCGAGCAAGATCGAAATCGGCTACGACCCCGACGACGCACAACTCATCGAGGAGTCACTAGCCGACCGCTACGCCGCCCTCGAAGCGGAAGACCCAGAGGCCGAACAAATCGCACCCGACACACCATAAGGAGCACACCATGCGCCAGAAGCTGCTCAGAGAAGCGCAGCGGGCAGGCGTAACGATCATCTACGGCAAACTGCCGCCCCCGCTTCGATCGTTCTACCGCCCCGCAAAGAACCTCATCGTTCTCACCCGCGGCCTTACCGAGCGACAGGAAATCGAAGCGATCGCCCACGAACTCGGCCACGCTCACCACGGCCACGACTGCACCAACAGCCGCACCGAAGCGCAAGCCTGGCGCTGGGCAGCAAACTTCACCGTTGAACCACGGGCATATGCGATCGCCGAGCAGATAAATCCCCATCCAGCGGCGATCGCGCTCGAACTTGAGCTAACCCCCCGACTCATCACTGAATGGCAGAAGCACATAGGCCGACGCCGCATAGAAAGGAAGGCCGCATGAGCAGCCAACATCTCAACGTTTACTCCCAGAAGGGTTGCCTCGGCTGCAAGCCCTGTGAGGGAGGCGGCGGAAACGTCGGGCGCAACACCGTGCTGTGGACGATCGGCATCTTCACCTGCGGCATCGGTCTCATCTTCCTGCCGTTCTTCAAGAAGTGCCAATTCTGTGGCCACAACGCATTCATGAACAAGCACGGGGCAACCGCACCCACCGCAGCGCCAGCAGCGATCTAGCCAGCAACACAAAAGAACGCCTCCAGCGCGCGCCCGTCGCCAAACAGAACGCGCGCCAGAGGCGCAGATCGACCCCAACCAAACAGAAGGAACCGACAATGAACACGCTACAGCAGCGCGCCCGAAACAAAGCAGAAGCCTGATGGCCTGGTCAGAGAAACTCGCATCAGGCCGCTACCGCGCAGGCTACCGAACACCCAAAGGCGAGAAACGGTACGTCGAGGGCACCTTCACCCAAGCGCGCGCAGCAGAGCGCGCCGGCGGCATCGCAGAACAGGAAACCCGCGCCCTCGGATGGCGTGACCCTCAAGCCGCAGCCCGCCCCTGGGGTGACTGGGCGAGCGAATGGATCGAGAAGCGCACCGTAGACGCCTCCACGCTTTACCGCGACCGCTCACGCCTCCGCCGCCTCATGAAGAAATGGGGAGACACCCCCATCCACGAAATCACCCGCCATGAAGTAAAAGCCTGGGCAGCAGAGATGCTCGCGGAAGATCTCGCGCCCGCTACCGTCACCCGCCACATCTCACTACTCAGCGCCTCACTCACCGGCGCAGCCGACGCAGAGATCATCCCAGCCAACCCAGCACTCCGTCTCAACCTCGGCCTCGTCTCAGCCGTCAACGAACGCACCCTTACTGAAGACGAGCAATATCGCCTATTCAGCGCGTTCGAGACGGACTTTGATCGTGCCCTCGTGGCAGTCCTACTGGGCTCCGGCTCCCGCTGGAGCGAAGCAATAGCGCTCGGAGACCAACACTTCGCTCTCGACGGCATCAGATACCGACGCGCCTGGGATGTAGCAAACAGGAAACTCAAGCCATACACGAAAGGCAAGAGACACCGCACCGTGCCGCTCGCACCGTGGCTGGACGAGATCACCCAACCACTTCGCAAAGCATGCCCCAAAGGCTTCATCTTCGCCGGGCCATCGGGAGACCCGATCGACTATTCAAATTGGCACCGCGACAGTTGGAAGCCAGCCGTTGAAGCAGCAGGGCTCAACGACGGCACCCATGACGACGACGCCACGATTCACACGCTTCGGCACACCTACGCCACCGAGCAGCTCGAAGATGGGCGGTCGATTGCCGAGATCGCAGACCTCCTAGGCCACGCCAGCCTAGCTATGGCCGAACGCTACGCGCACCGCCGCAAAGCCGTGAGCCCCGACGCCGCGCTCGCAGTTCGAGATCCCCGCAGCAAGCCTGCCGAGTCGCTACCGCGGAACGTGACCCGCGTCGACTTCGGCAAGGCTCGTGGCTGAGCTTGCCCCACGTTTGCCCCACACTGACCCGCGGATTAAATGACGAAAACCCCCTGGTTCAAAGAAACTAGCCTTTGACCAGGGGGTTTTCACCTTCCCAAAAGTGGGCCCGGCGGGGCTCGAACCCGCGACCCGCGGATTAAAAGTGAGATACCCCAAAGTGCGACGTAACGCGACGCCGTGCGGTGCCCCACGGCACAGTGCCACCCATCCGCAGACCGGAACCACTTGCAGCGTTTTCAGCGTGCGACGTGGGGCAACCTAGTACGACGTCGTGCGACTCGCGTCTGCCCCACTTTTGCCCCAGATTCAACTGCCGCTGCGCATCACCGCGCTCGACCACACCCACACCTCTACCGGCTTCATCTGCGGGTCAATCACCGCCCGAACCTTGACTGCTCGAGGCGTCCACTCGATCACCTCGGCCTCAACGTCGAGCGTCTCCGAATACTCGATCCGCACCGGAATCAGCGCGCGCACTTTCGTACCGTCACCCGGCACGGGCTCGCCGGTGAGCCTCACGGTATCGGGATCAATGGAGATAGGTTTCGGCTCTCGCTTCCACCTCTCGAGCATGGCGTCGAGATCGCGCCTGCCCTTCGCCGTCATGTCGCCAGATTTCGTGCGCCCACCCATTGCAGCGACCTCCAATCATTCGAAACTATGTTCGATGATAATCATCTACCCCCGACATTCAACCCCTAGCGAATCCCGGCACCACGCGCCTATGCTGTCGCCATGTGCGCTTCATACGGGCTCGGCGGCGGGCAGCGAGGAGAAGGCGAGAGCTTCGGGCTCGAGCCGATGGATCAGCGAGAGAACAAGCTCCTCCTCAACGAGTGGATCAGCGCGCGCAATGGCCGAGCCGCAATCACCGGACGCAAAGAGATCAATCTCAACCCCATCATCTTCGAGCGCGGCGGCGAGCGCAGCCTCGAACTCGCTTGGTGGTCCATCCCGCGACCAGGCGGTGACGGAGGCGCATTCAACTCTCGAGACGACACACTGCTGCGGTACTGGCGCAAGCCGTTTCAGCAGCGCGCACTTCTGCCTGCGACATGGTACGTCGAGAAGGGCAAGCGTTTCACCCTGCCCGGCGGGGAGCTGTTCGCGATCGCCTCGATCCTCTCTACCGTCACCGACAACTCAGGCGCTGAGCACATCGCCTACTCAATGGTGACCCGTGACGCGATCGGCGAGGCGCGCGGTGCTCACCCACGCATGCCTCTCACTTTGCCTGCCGAGATGCACGCCGAGTGGCTGAGCGGTGGGCGCGCAGGCGATGCCTCCCTCGTTGCCGAAGCGCAGCACGCGTCTGTCGCGCTGTCTGAGGCAATGACCGCTGAGCAGCCGGAGACGCTGTTTTGAGCGACCCGAGAGCACGCCCCGAGATTGTCGCAGAGCTGCGCGCCGAAATGCTCACCTACGCCGAGATAGGCGAGATCCTCGGCATCTCCAAGCAAGCCGCATGGGCAATCCTCCACCCGCCCGGCAAAGTCTCGCCAGAGCGCGCCGCCGAGCTTGAGGCGCTGCGCGCCGAATGGCGGCTCGAGCGCGAAACGCTCGATAGCCTAGACGAATGATTGCACGAGCCCTTGTCGCCCTTGGAGGCGCAGCTCTCTCCCGCGACGAACGCGCCGCGAGCGGCGTCGAAAGGCTCGAGCGGGCAACGTTCACCGGTACCGGCCAGGATTGGGAAGCCGCGAAAGCCGACGCGAGCGTACCAGAAGACGCTCTCATTCTCCACTGGACTCGAGAAGCCTAGAGACGAGAAAGCGCCCCACCCTCCACGAAGGAAGATGGGGCGCTCGAGCGGAATCTACGACCAATTGCCACGCCCTGGCCGCGCTGCGTTCCACGCGTCGACAGTTTCAGGTAGCCATCCCCGGTACTTGCCGATCATCGCGTCTGGCTCAGGCAGTTTGTACCTTGACAGCGTGCCCACCGCGACACCGATGCGCTCTGCAAACTCGGCCGCGCTGAGATAGACGGTCATCGCTTGCGCCCCTTGATCGGCGGAGCAAACGCGAACGCAGCGGCAGCAAATGCTACCGCTGCCGCCCACGGGTGTGTGCCAATGACCATGATGCCCGCGATAATCGCGAGCACTCCCGACATTGCTTTGATTGCGTAATTCATGATTCCTCTGAGAAAGTTGAGGGAGGAGCCGGAACCGGGGGTACTAGTTCTACTCCCGGCTCCGGCTCTTCCGCTACTTGAAGATTGCCACGAGACTTGCGATCAGGCTAGCAATTGCTGCGATAAGTGTCGCGATTGCGCTGATCTCCGCCGCCCGGCGATCTTGCTTTTTCTTTCTCATCCGTCACCTCCTTTCTGATATCCACTATACATGTAACCACATGTATTAGCAATTGGTTTCTTAACGCGGAAATCGGGGGCTCCGAAGCCATAAGACTTCGAAACCCCCACCACTCACGACCGAACGCCCCGAGCAGACTTCTGCGACACCGTACCGAACGGCGTCCACCGCGACAGCCAGTCATTCACAACAGGCAACGCCATAATCCGCGTCGCCGCAACACTCACCGCAGTCAGCAACGCCGCAGCGCCAAGCATCCACAGCCTGAACCCCGCGGGCAGATGCTCACCCAACTCCTCATCGAGAACCTCGATCACCGGCGGCAACACCACCACAAGAAACAAAAAAGCAGGCACACTTACCTGCAACGCAGTACGTCGCACACGCTCGCCGACATTAGACGGCGCCGGAACCAAAGCATGTTTCGCCAACACAATCACCCCCTCTACGCTTCTCGAACCGGCCAAGGGGAAGGCGGAGGGCCCTCACCGCGATAGATCTGCTCACGCAGCTCCGCAGCGTAGTTCTCCATCTGACGCGCATGCCCCGCAGCGGCGCGCGCCTCCCCCTCGGCCTCAACCACACGATCCTCAAGCTGATCCACACGCTGCCGCAACTCGCCAATCAACGCCAGCGCATTATCCGCACGATTTCTCCGGCCAGTAAGCACCAGCGCACCCCACGTCGCCGCAGAGCCCGCAGCAGCCGACACAAGCTCACTCCACCACGTCACTCGCGCCTCCGATCAGTGCGGCCATTCAGCGCCCCCACGCTGAGCAGCGCCGCAAGCAATGCCGCCCCGACCGCGACCGCCTTCAAGAGCAGCAACAACACCCAGCACATCACTTGCCGCAACGAAGGTCGTCCAGCGACTTCTCAAAGCGACGCACAATGTCTTCATCCTCAGCGATGAAATCGCCTGTTCCGAAAAGATCGGCCATCTTGTTGTTGAACGCAGTCGAGCGAGTCGTGTAGGTGAACTTGAATCCGTTGCCCCAACTGCCGATCACGACATACTGTTCACCTGTCTTGAGAGTGCAATACATAGCTTTCATTGGTACTTCTTCTTCCTGCCCTTCGGGCTTCGTGATCAGATTTGCGCGCACAAAGGCGCGCGGGTCCACAGTTGAACCCACATCGTTCGAACCGGTACCACCACCGCGATCGACGCTGCCCCGGTAGATCTCCCAATGGAGATGCACGCCATAGGCGATGCCGGTCATGCCCATCAGCCCGATGAGCGCGCCAAGCGTCACCGTGTCACCCTGCCTTAGAGCAGACCGCTCGGCGAGATGGCAGTACCGCACCCAAGTGCGCACTCCCCCGATGAGGCCAAGATCAACAAGCACTTGCCAGCCAGCCCAATCGATACGGTGCGACTCGACCACGACGCCGGCACCGATCGCACGCAGCTCACTGAAACCAACCGCGTCATCACCAGTGTGAAACGCACGCACACCCGGTGCCGACCACGGGCGCAGCGCATAAGCGTCCGTGCACGTTGGCTCCTCGAGCGTGCCATTCGGCCACACCAACCCGATCATGCCACTCCTCCCTTCAACGCCTGAACCGCAGAGAGAATCATCGGATCGCTGATCACAGCCTCGTCTCTCCCAGGCGCGGGATTCTCCGCAGCAAGCGCCGACGAATAGGCAGCATCCCAACCTGGCTCAGCGGAGAGCTGCCACATGCTCGCCGCCGACCATTCGAGCGGCTCCCCGATACCTTGAGTTGCCGCACACGCGGCCACCCGCCTTTGCAGCAGCGGATCCTGCGCCATATCCGCCTGAGTGGAATACGACATACGTCTCCTTTCATTAAGCCCAGCCGATCGGCACGATCGACAAAGTGGGATACGCGGTAGTTGAAATCTCGCCAGTGACCATCCGCATCCTTTTCAAACGAATCGTCGTGACCCCAGCGGGCAGCAAGAGCGTCTTGCCTCCATGCACATTCATCTCCAACGTGTTCCCTCTGCTATACGGAGTGTGCTCACCGAACACCCCTGTTGCATCAGGAGCGAGGCCGAGTCGATGGTGGACAGAACTCACGAACGCACCAGAGGTATCGGCACCGATCATCGTGTAGGAAGTGCCAGAGTTAGCGACCTGCGCCGAGTACGAAACACGAACGTAGATCGCCTGACCTGCTTCGAAATTGATCACCGGAATACTCGGCACATTCTCGAAGCTGCCCCCAACGGAACCCGTATTGCCAGGAGACCCGTTGAATGAAACAGTCTGCGGAAGCGGCAGCTTCGCCACTACCGGCGCACCGCCGCCACGACCAACAACAGTGACCCTCCGGTTCTGAATCGACACCTGAACCCGGTCGCCAACAACAAGCCCAGAAACAAGCGTCGCCGGCGTACCCAGCAGCGGCACAGGATCAGCGTCCAATTGCACCTGTAGCGGTGCCACTGCTGTCACCACAGCCCAACGCAGCACCGGCAATGAGTCCACCCGGCGCCCCAGACTCTCCAGCTCACCCAACACTCGGGAAAGATCAATCGCCACGATCAGATCTCCCGCCACTCAGCCTGACAATGCGCCGACGCCCCGAACCCATACTCCATGCGCAACACCGTGCAATCAGTCGCACCTCGGCCAAGCGGTCGGAACCGCACAACATCATTCGGATTGAGGGGCACGATCGCATGCTCAACCGTGATCTTCCCCACCGGCGACATTGCATCCAGCAGGCGCCGCTGAGCAAGCCGATCGAACACCGCCTGATCCTCACCTTCGACGCCCTCTTCGGTACGAGACACCCAGCGACCGCGCGCCTGAAAAGAGAACGGCGAACTCGGATCCTCATTCGTCGCTATTCCAACCAGGGCGGGCTCATCGTCCGAGCCTTGCCCAACCACAACAAACCGATTCGGCACACTCGATAGATCCTGCTCCCGAGTCCAATCAGGACGATGAATCGAATTCACCCCTGCAGCAAACTCAAACGCGACAGGACGCTCAGACGGAGCACGATAAGGCTCCACACGGAACTGCCCAGACCCATCCACCCACAACGACCAATACTCAGCCGCAGTCAGTAGATCGTTGACGATGGTGAGCTTGGATGTGCCCGCCTCCCACATCAAAGGATTCGCAGAAACCGCGGACGACGGAGTAGCCGCGATTCGCACCTCTCCCGTCGACCGAATCAAATTGACCGCCGTGGCAACCAACGGAGACCCTGCAGGCAGAGAGAACGACCCCTCCACCGCATCCTCGTCAATTACCGCAAGCTTGGTCAGCAGCGTGACTTCGAACCAACTGCGACCGCCACGCCGCCGCTCAGCAGGCGAAGACAACAGCATCGTCGCAACCGGCCAAGACGCAGCACCATCGATCCCAGGGTCATAGAGCACGCGAACGCGGTGACTGAGCCAGTCAACCGACTGCCCGCGCTCAGTCAGCGTCAGTGACCCCGAGCCGCCCAACCGCGAAAGCGCAGCCAACTCGATCTTGCAAGCAGAAACCCCGTCGAGATCATCCAAAGGAACATCGTGCCTATCCAACAGCTCGAACCGCCAGGAAGGCCGACGAGCACCAGACCAATCAACCATCCGACCTCACCAGCCTTCCCATCAATGCGACGACTCCTGCAACGAGAACGAGTACCCCCACACACCGGCCTGAGACTCGCGCGGCAGCGACACAGCAGACACCGAGCCATAGACGCGGCGACCATCAGGATCACGCAACATATGAATCGGGCTCGGATCCTGAACCACCGAAACGAGCCGATCGACGCCCGTGGTCGCCGCATCTCGATCCCGAGTGCGACCCGAGACCGCAATCACCCGAGAGAGATGCTCGCCCGCATACGGCACTCCCAGCTCGCGACCCTCGTACTCCTCAACCGACCGCTCACGACCACCCTCAATCGTCGGCTTCGGGTCATACGGCAACCGAGCAGTACGCCCGTAACCAATGCCAGCCGAAAGCCACCACGCCGGAGACTCCGCCAGCACCGGCAGCACCGCTTCACTGACCGCGCCCTCAAGGGTGAACGCAGTCAGACGATACGTCGTCACACCACGCGAAAGCGACTCCCAATCCATCAGAGTCATCTCATCCGGCGCATCGAGAGTCAGCATCTGCTCCCAGCCAACGCCTCCATCAATCGACCGCTCTAGCGTCAGTCGAATCGTCTCAGGCGCACCCTCGGCGGCACCTGGTCCGATCGACAACGACACACCGCCAGCCACCTCATCCCAGCTACCCTCAAGCGCCGGCAGCGCCGGAGGATAGAACGTAACCTCGAACACTGAGAGAGCCCAGGCCGACCACACCGTACCCGACGCTGCGCGCGCACGCACCGTCCACGACCCCTCCTGAATTCGTGTCGGAAAGGTAAACTCAGCCGAGGCACCAGAACCCGCTCGCGAGTCAACCAACGCCCCATCGCTATCGAGCAGCTCCACTTCCCACGACGACTGCGGGCGACCCTGCGCCTGCAGCCAGCTCCACCGTGCCGTCAAGATTGAAGAATCCCACGACACATCAGGTTGAGTCACCGCCACACCTGGACGCGTGATCACCGTAACAGTCGCGACCGCAGACCAATCTGACCAGTCCGCATGAGCACCCTTCGTGCGAACCTGCCATTCCCGAGCACCAACGACGAGCGTCACATCTCGGAAACTCGCGACCGTGCCTGAAAGAGTCGTCCATGCCCCCGCTGGCGCCCGATGTCGAAGCTCGTACGCAGTCTGCGCAGACGAATCCACCGCCGCATGAACCCACGAAAACCGCACCGGCACATCAGATGCCGACACCGAGCCATTCGGAGAAAGCCCAGTCGGCGGATTCGGGCGCGTGATTAGTTGCACGGTGTTCGATACCGGCGACCAGGCACCTTTCACCGCGTCGACAGCACCACGAACCCGGTAAGTATGAGGATTGGCAGGGTTTGGCCCCGCATGCATCCACGGCAGCGAGACACCATTTGCCACCACGACCCCAGAGTCTTCAATATCGAAGCTCGTCGCATGCGGAGGAAGACCGTTCGCCGTTACACGAATATCAAGACCAGAACGCTCCGCAAATACGCTCGCGGGCGCTGCAGGCGATGTGAACACGCCTGCTTCGTTCGACCAGCCTGATTGCCCCGCAGCGGCCAAACCGGCAACCCGATACTCGTACTTTCGGTTCGCCTCCGTGGTGGTATCACTGAAACTCGCGACATTCCCAGCAGGGCGCCCCACCTCCTGCCACACCCCACCATCGGTGCGACGATGCACAACCACACCGGTGTAAGTCGATGCACGACTCCAAGAGAGATTCTGCTGACTATCAGACACCCTTGCGACCACAAGCCCAGTAGGCGTCAGAGGAATCGCAGGAGGAGCGAAGTTGAGTGTCGCTACACCATCGCCCAACTCCCCATAAGAAGGGTTGTCTGCGAAATGCGCCTGCCACTCTCGAGACCCGCTGCCACCAACAGTGAGATACGACGAACCAAGCGTCAGCGAGGAGTAGTTGCGGAAATCGTACCCGCCTATGCTTCCGCCATCGATCGTATTCGCAGCCGGTGTGCGCACTGACCATGACGAAGATCCGCTCATCCACTTGCCCGAGCCGCTGCCCTTATAGATAACAAGTGAGTACGCGTAAGTCGTTGTGTTCGCGGCGATGTTCTGGCTATGAACCGTGACCGTCAGACGAAGAAAGTACCCGCTCGCAAGCCCGGCATCTGCATAGGCCATTCGTGCCTCCCTAACCTCGAACACTCGGAATCATCCGTCGATACCGGAGCCCGCGAAACTACCTCGCGAGCCCCAGCCTCGACGTCGCCGCACCCACACCGAACGGCGCCAACGCAGCATCAATCTGCTCCTCGATGAGAAGCGTGAACGGATTGCCATCGATCGAAGCCCGCACCGCGAGACCCGCCAACGACACCTCGACCGGCGACGAAGCCATCACACCAGCCCGAGCAGCCGCAGCGGCCGCAAGGCCAGCGCCCTCAAACACCCGAGCAGCTACCGGGATCTCAACAGGCTCCAGCCCGTCGAATGCCGACCTCGTAGCCTCAACCAGCCGCCCCGCCGCCGAAGCGACGCGAGACTGCGAGCCATCCAAGCCACCCGCGAGACCCTGCCCCACCTGATCACCGATCGTCCGGAACACACGCGAAGGCGACTTGATGCCGAGCAGGCTCTTAGCCCAATCGATCGCACCACTCACCACACCGCCAATAGCGTCCAACACCATCGGAGCAGCGTTCATGATGCCATTGACCAGACCACGAATCAGATCGAAACCGGCTTGTACGAGCTGCGGAATCGCCCGAATAAGGGCACCCACAATCTGCGGAATCATCCCGATCACCGCCGAGATGATCTGAGGCAAGGCCTGCAGCAGGCCAGTTATCAGCCCAAGAAAAAGCTGAATCGCGCCAGTGATCATCAACGGAATCTGCGAGATCAACGCCGTGATCAACTGCGGTATCGCCTCGATAATCGCAACAACGATCTGCGGCAGCGCCTGCAGAAGACCCATGACCAAACCCAAGAACAACTCGAGCGCACCCAAGATGAGCTGCGGCAGCATCGACAGCAATCCGCCGATCAGCACAGGCACCATATCGATCACCGCAGTAAGCAACATCGGGATCAATGTGACCAACGCCTGCAGCAACCCCATGAAGAGCTGCAGCCCACCCTGAATAATGAGCGGCAAAGCCGTCACAATCGCAGTCACGATCTGCGGCACCGCGGCAATCACCGCCGAAACAATCGCCGGGATCGCTACCGTCGCCGCCTGCACCAGGCCGAGCAGTAGCTGAACGCCAGTCTGCAATAGAACAGGAATCGCGCTCACGAGCGCTTGCACAATCGCAGGCACCAGCGAGATCACCGAAGTCACGATCACCGGGATCGCCGACGACGCAGCCTGCACCATGCCGATAAGCAGTTGCCGCATACCTTCGAGAAGCACCGGAGCATTCGCCACCAGATTCGCTGCGATCGTCGGTACAAGTTCAGCAAGCAGCCCAGGCAACGTCTGAGCGAGGCTCGAGAACCCCGACGACAATGCACCGACCAGACCCATCACCGCGCCAGCGAAAGCATCAGGGCTCAACCCCAGCATCGCCACCAGGCCACCCGCAGCGAGCAACGGAGCCAGGCCACCAACCAGGCTCGACCCGAGCCCCGCAAGCATCGGCCCGATCACCGGCAGTGACCCCAAGAACGACCCCATCAGAGGAATCACTGCAAGAGCCGCGGCACCAAACAGCGGCGCCAGCTCCTTCACCCGATCCACAATCCCCGCGAGAGCAGAATTGCCCTCAGCCGAACCAGACGTGATCAACTCACGGAATGCACGCACACGCTCAGTAAGCTGATTGATCCACTCGATCGCCGGACCCACCTGATCAAGCCCAAGAGCCTGCTTGATCGGCGCAACGAGCGCAATCGCGAGATTCATGATCTCGCGCACACCATCCGCAACAGCCTTCACACCAGGGAAGGACTCAGCCAACAGCACCTCGCCGAACCGACTGAAAGACGAACGCATTTTGACCAGCGAAGCCTCGGTAGTTTCGCCGACTTCCTCAGCCATGCGCTCGATAGCGCCGCCCAAGTGCTCAACGATCACATCCGAAGTGATCTTGCCCTCGGTCGCGAGCTTCTTGACCTCCTCGACAGAGAGACCCATCTTCTCCGCAAGAGTCGTCCAAACCGGAATGTTCCGGTTTGCGAGCTGCTGCAGCTCCTCACGGACAGGCCCACCTGCAGAGGTGACGATCTTGCCCATGATCTCGTTGATCTCATTCAACGGCGCGTTTGCCGCCGTCGCCGCATTCTTCAAGAACCCCATGTAGGAGTTGAGCTGCTGACCTGGCTTGATGCCCGCAATCAATGCTTGCGCCGCAGCGTTGCCCATCTCGCCGACCGTGTAGATCGTGCCTTGCACCGAGTCCTTCACGTCTGCCATGACAGAGTTGACAACACCAGCCTCGATCCCGAAGCCGCGCATTCGCGCCGTAGCGTTCTCCACACTCGCGAGCCGATCGAAACCACCTTTGAGCGACGCGATCAGACCAGCAACCGCTCCTGTACCAATGGCGCCGAGCACATTCGAGAATGCGCTCCCGATCGCCGACGCCGCCGACCCAGCAGCAGCCACAGCAGCTCGAAACCCCGCACCAAGTCGCTCAGCAACCTGCTGCCCCACCTGCCCCATCGCCCCGACAATGGTGCGACCAGCCGAAACCGCAGATGAACCGATCTGACCCAGAAGCGCGCCCGCAGGTCGCAACGGCTCCAAGAACTTCGCCGCAACATCACGCACCTGCGACAGGCCAGCCTGCACCGGCGCGAGCGAGCGCGCCGCAACACCTCCGAGCGAACCCATCAGACCCGTGAAAGATGAGCCCGCCGCATTCGCATCACGAAACCCCGCGGCGAAGCGAGCCGTCGCCGACCCAACAACACCACCAAGCGTGCCCATACGCCCAGTCAGTGCCGAACCAGCAGCATCCGCCGACCGCAGCCCCGCCACAAAGTTCGCGATTGGAGCGATCGATGGCTGCAACGCACCCCGCAAAGCCCCGCCGAGCGACCCCGCGACACCAGTCAGACCGGACGCCGCCGAGCGAGCATCCAGAAACCCTGCTCGAAAGTTCGTGAGCGCCATCGACCCGGCCTCAACCGCGGCCACCAGCGGGCCCGACACCATGCGCGCCAAGCCACCCGCGGCACCCGCGGCACCAGTGAATGCAGACTCAGCCGCCTTCGAGTCACGGAACCCCGCAACAAAGTCAGCCACAACTTGCTTTGCCGATCCCAGCACCCCAGACAGGCGAGAAACCGCCGAGCCCGAACGCTCCAACAACGCAGCAAGATCAGCCTTCGCCGACGCCAGCCGCGTAGTCGCCGCAGCCAGTTTCTCTGACTGCAGCTCCTGCGCTCGCTGCACCGAAGCAAGCCGTTCCTCGGCTCGAATGACCTGCGACGATCCCTCACCAAACTTCGCCCGCGCCTCCGCAAGTTGCGCCTCAGCAACCCGCACACGACCAGCCGCATCCGCCTCAGACAAACGAGCCCGAGACAATACCTGCGACGCCGCACGCACCTCACGCTCAACCGCTTTCAAAGCGGGAGCGACACTCACCGACTGCTTGAAGGCCGACGAGAAGCCCCGTCCGGTATCCCGGCCAGCTTTCGCGCCGCCAGCTCCCATCGCCTTCGAAAACCCGCGCGCGCCCTCAGCGCCAGACGCATTCGCCTCGCTAACAACCGCACGCCGAAAACCACGAAAAGAGGGAATGACTGCGAAATGTCCAGATCCAACTTCGTACGATCCAGACATGGCGCAGCCACCCCCTCAACTCACCCGCGAATAGCCGACCGCGCAGCGAGGTACTCCTCAGCCACACGCCGCTCCTCCGCGGTAACCACCTCGTCAGCACCAGAGGCCGACCACGGGAACGGCACCACCGGCGCCCGCCCCTTCTTTTCATCCGTATGCACAGACAGGAACGCCGCATAATGCAGCGCCCCCACAAGCTCGCCGTACGACGCAGGCCACGCCCACCCCGCCAAGCTCGCGAAAATATGCGACCCCATATCGAGCCGCAGACGATTCACAAAGGCGATCGCCTCGCCCCACGAGAACTCGACTCCCACCGCATCCCACGACAAGCCCAGACGTGCGCGGAAATCGAACCGCAGCGCGTCACCGTGCTCATCGCTCAGCGTTAGGAGCCCGAAGATTCCCCCGGCGTTGCCTTGTGCTTCACCTGAAACTCAGTGAAGTACGCCTCAACCAGTTCGCCAGTCTCCTCGAACCACTGCTCATCGATCGCAGCGATCGACTCCTGATCACCAACACCATCGAGCAGCGCGAACAACTGATCCAGCTCCTCGGCGCCCCCGTCCTTCTCAAGACGCATTATTGTGCGCAGCAGCTTCGTCTTGATTCGCAGCGGGATCCTGATCGGATCCGCCGACCCATCACCGAGCCACACGAACACGTCATCCACGACCTGATACCGCGGCGCATTCTTCGACGCCGGCACCGGCGCTTTCTTCGCCGCTGGCTTCTTCGCCGGAGCGGTCTTCGCAGTTGTCTTCGTTGTCAAATCTCAGCCCTTACCTTTCAACCTGGGGAAATGGGAAGTGGGCGGCGCGCCCAGAACACGCCACCCACTCATCGCTCCGACCTACGGAGCTTCCGGCTCCGCCGGGATCACCCACTCGCCGAAGTGCCCGCCACCAACCGCCGCAGAGCGCTCGATCTTGAACGTCACCTCGTACGAGAGAACAGCGCCGCGCTCATGCTTCGCCTCAGCCACCGCCTGAACAGTGACCAGGCCAGCCACACGGCGACGAATGCGAAGATCCTTGAACAGCTCCTCAGTGAAGAGCACATAGCGCGTCGCATGCCCGCCGCCGTCGAACGAGATATACCCGTTCGCATCAGGCTTCTTGCCCGAGATCACCTCACGCACCCACGGATCGGTCTGCGCGAGCGTCATCACGCAAGTCACATTCGCGAGGCCAGTCGGAACCGAATATCCGTCCTCGTAGAACTTGAGCGGATCACCATCCGCCTCCCACGCCCACTGAGGTCCACCGTCCTCGGTGCGAAGACCCAGACCCTTGTACAACGGATCAAGCACGAGATCTCGCGCCGCACCCGCCGCCGGGGCAGGCACCGCAGTACCAAACGGAGCGAGAGCAGCCGTGCCCGTCAGGACAATGCCGACAGCTCCCAGATCGTTACCGTTCTCATCGACAGCCACAGCCGCCTCCAATCACTCCAAAAGAAAAGCCCCCAGCGGGTGCTGGAGGCTGAAAGAAAAACCACGCTCAGACGAGCTGGCTCCCCACTACGGCAATATCGAACGTCGATAGCCGTCGCGCTCGAGGATGATCCTCGAGAACGCTCATCGGGCCGCGAGACGCGAGCACCCGCGCAACAGGATTTCCCTGCTCAGCCCGCGCACAATCGCGGATCAGCGCGTGCACAAGCCGCGCGAGATCCCCGCACTCCTTCGGCGCTTCTTTCGAGCCCGCAAGCGTCGAAACACGCACCGACGCATCAGCCAGCAAAAGCTCCCGGTCAGTCGCCCCTGAGTCGCCGATCACCACCAGGCGCTTCGGAAAGTCTTCTGAGGCGGCGTCCGGCTCGCGGTTCGAGACCACAACGCCACTCGCAAACGGTTCAGGTCGCGCTTCGAGCTGCTCATAGAGCCAGTCAACGAGCCACTCCGTCAGATCAGGCATGATCACCGCAGTCATCGAGACACCGCCCTACCAGCACGCTGCAAATTCCCTGTCTTCGCCTCAACCAGAAGCGACTTCGGATCACGAGCGACAATCCGGGCAACAGTGCGACCACTCCCACGGCGCACCTCGACACCGATCCCTCGCTGATAGTCGCCGGTATCCACAGGTGCAGTTGATCGGGCAACAGCCGCCCCATCCTCCGCGATACCCGTCACCGCGGCCTCCACCTCAGCAGACCGCCCAAGAGCTTCGAAGAACTGCGAAGGGATCTCAATGTCTTCCATCCCAGCCATCAGCCCCGTGCCCCTCTCAACGGCACCTCGAGAAGAGGCGCGTACCCCGTGAATGGATTGCGCGGCGTGAACGGCACAAGCTCAATCACGAACTCAGGCTCGAGCGCCATTGGATCTCGAGATATCCCATCGCCCTTCCGCACATCAGCCCCTGCTTCAACGCGCAACGTTGCTGATGTAAGCGATCCGACCCGATCGTCACCACCAATCGGAGACACCGAGACCTCATCAACCCAAGCACCCTCAAGCACAGACGTCGCCGCCGACTCCCACGAACCCGGCACCGTCGCCGGTCTGCCACGGGTGTACGGATCCACAACTGCGGAGCGGCGAAACAGCTTCACCGAGCCATCAAGCTCCATCAGCCATCACCTCCGGCCACACCCTCGAAACCACGCCAGGCTTCGGGAAACGACCAACAGGCAACCCGGCGGGCGACTTACAGCCCGCACACAATGCCGCAAGCGAGTTGCGGTCATCATCAGAAAACCAAGATCCCGAATCGCCATAGTCGACCGATGCCGAACCGGCGCGCTGCGCCTTCACCGTGGCCGACCCGCGCGAACGCGCGAACTTCGCCACGCCCCGGAGAACCGACACGGCTCGCTCGCGGCGCGGATCTCCCTCCAAGTCTTTCGGGAAAGAATCGATGCAGGGAGCGATCGCGACCGCCGCCGAAATCACCTGATTCGCCAGATCTCCCGGCACACCAGGCAGGTCAGACGCTTCGATCACGATCGCCCCCTCTCATCACTTGGCTGCTTTGGCCGCGGTAGCCTTCGCGGCGGCGGCTTCATCAGCCTTCGCCTTCTCCGCGGCAGCAGCCTCGGCAGCAGCTTCCGCTTCCACCTTTGCAGCGGCCTCCGCTTCGGCCTTGGCTGCAGCAGCAGCCGCATCAGCCTCAGCCTCAGCCTTGGCCTTTGCCTCAGCAGCAGCGCGAGCAGCGGCATCAACAGCCGGCGCACGCTCCGCCACCTTCGAGATCAGGTCGACCTCCAGCAGATGCTTCACCGACACGGCATCGGCCTGCGACGCATCGAACACGGCACCCTTGTACAGATACCGCTCCGAACCATCGAGCACACGCACCACGGCCACATAGCCCGTGACCTTGTACTTGCCCTTGCCAGGCTTCACTTCGCTCACGGTGCCAGCCCCGATCCGGTCAGGCGCGCGCCCGCCATCGGCTCGACAACGATCGGCACCGTGACACGGCGACCGCGAAGCAGCCACCCGTCCTTCTCGCCGCCGTCCTTTCGGATACTCGACGCCTCAACGCCGGTATTCCCTGCAGGAGCGAACTCCGGGCTCACGAGCTTCTCGTCAGCCATGCCGCCGAGCTGCTCCACATCGAAGAGCCACGGATCAGTTCCGGTGATGTTCGGCGACGTCACCCAAGTGACACCGAGAGCTTCCACCGGCAGCGAGCCCGAGAGCACAATGTTTGCCTGCTCGCGCGGCAGTGCCTTGTCATCGACCAGCATGGCGATAACCTGAGCAAACTGATCGCCCGTCAGACCCACGACATCAAGCTCGAGGCCGGTCGCGAGATCCGCGCGCTCATTCTGTGCCTTGAGAATGTGGCGCATCGCAGCACCAGCCGAATCCCACGCACCACCGGGTGCAGTCACGGTCGAGGTCACACGCGATGCGATGACACCCATCGCAGTACGGTCGACGTGGCGGATGATCGTGTTACCCACGCGGCGGAGGCCAGTATTCACATACTGAGCGCCCTGACGAGTGACCTTCTCATCGGTGAGCAGAAGCCCCTGGCCCCACTTGACAGTGCGAGCCGCAGAGGCGGCGCCCTCGTCCAGAGAAGTCAGCGAGTATTCGCCGCCAGGCTCAATCGCCTCAGGCTCATCCTCGGTGTACAGCGACTCAGTGCCGGTCTCGTAGAAAACGCCGCCGCCAGCCGCATCGTAGCGACCCTGCAGCAGGAAGTCCGCAAGGAACTTCTCACCAGTCAGCTCAGCCAGGCGCCGAGCAATCAGCGTCTTACTCTTGAGGAGGAGCTGTAGATCCTCAGGAGATACCGCACCCTGCGGGTGCTTGATCGGGTAAGTGAAACTCATAACCCGCCCCTCTCTAAATCGTGCGAACCTCGACCTCTTCGCCGACCGCAGCCGACGTGAGGGCGAGACCCGCCTTGTTCGAGCCAGCAGCCGACGCCTTACCGTCAGCCGCAGCAGATACCGAGCCGCCCGCAGCAATCGCGTCTGCAGCGATCAGACGATGCACTGCGGAGCCGAACACGAGAACCGACTCACCGGCCTTCGTGTCGCGAGCGGCAACGCCAGCAATCGAGTCCGAGTCAGCCGCCGCGTGTGCAACCATGCGATCGCCACTCACCTCGACCAGACGACCACCGATCACATCAGCCGAAGCAGTGAACGTCACCGCCGCGCCCGGCGCAAACTTGGGCACATAGTCACCCATCACTGACCCCCTTCGCTCTTGCCAAAGATGCGGTTGTACGTCGCATCATCTGCGCTCGCCTCCGCATCCGACAAACCAAGCTCCGACACCGGAATAGTGTTCGGAGTAAGAGAATTCAGCAGCGCAATCGCGCCCGCCTCGTTCTGCTCAAGTTGCGCCATCCAGGTCGCCTTCGCAGCAGGAGCCACGCGCCCAGTGCGCACCGCATCAGCGAAAGCCGCCTCCCGGCGCTCTGCAGCAGCAGTTGCCTCGAGCTGACCCACACGAGCAGCGACACCGCGCAGCTCAGCCAGAGTTGCCGAGTCGATAATCTCCATGCCCGCCGGCAGCGCCGAAGCAACAGGCGCAGCAGCCGAAGTCGCCTCAGCGCCCTCGCCACCCTCACCCCCGCCTTCGCCCTCTTCCTCGGACTCCTCCACGCCGAGCGCCTCATCCAGCGCATCCAGCAGCTCCTCGTCAGTCACCTCAGCCGCATCGACCTCGAGACGTTCCGCAAGAGCTTCCCGCAGTTCGTCATACGTCACCGCGTTCTCCTTACTAGTCATGGTCGACCCACCTGAGGCCGAACCTCCCACACCGCCGAGCACCGGCGCCGGAGCCGCAGCACGACCCTGATACCGGAACTTCGACAGATCAAACGCGCGAGCAGACGCCAAAGCCTTCGGCTTCATGTCCGCCCACGTCGTCGCCAGACCCGCCTCAACCGCCTCCTCAGCGGTGAACCACGTCTCAGCGAACATTCGCTCGCGCCACTCCTCAGAAGTGCCGCCAGCGCGAGCCGCGTACGCGTCCGCATACGAGCCCGAAAGTTTGTCGAGCATCTCCGCGACCTTCAACAGCTCCGACGCCGGGCCACCCGCAAACGAAGAAGCCTCATGGATCATGAACTGCGCGCCACGGTTCATCACGATCTCGTCACCAGCCATCGCGATCACCGAAGCTGCCGACGCCGCCAAAGCGTCAACCTCAATGACGACCTTCGCCGGGTGCCGACGCAGTGCGTTCATCATCGCGAGACCATCGAACGCATCACCGCCAGGCGAATTGAGCAGTACACGCAACTCATCGACCTCGAGTCCGCGGATCGACTGCGCGAACGCTGCCGCCGTCGTACCCCAGAACCCGATCTCGTCATAGATCTCGACCTCAGCGACCGTCGCATCATCTGCAGAGGCTCGCACCTCGCAAAAGGTGCGCCCTTCGGCCACTGAGAACTGCGCAACCACACTCATACCGACACCACCTCTCCCTTTGCCGCGGCGATTCTGGCCTCAGCACTTTGCAAATCATCCACAGCCGGAACGTCGATCTCGGCGTCAGGAACACGCTGAGTATCCGGCGCATCGCCGATCAATTGGCCTCCAGCGCGACGAACCAAATCACGCGCCTCATCCTGATTGAGCACTACCTTGTCCGTAGCCAGATAGACCTTCTGAGCTGCCGTTGCAGCGAACAAGGCTTGTTCCGCATCCGAAGCAACGCCGTTCGCTTCAACGGACTCGCCGCGCCCCGAAGCAGCGTCGAAAGCAGGCAGACCCCAACGCGCGCGGACATGCGCCTCCAGCTCGTCATCAGGACGAATCGCCCCGGACTCGATCAGCGCACGAATCGCCTCAGCCGTCACCGGCATCTCCGCACCAATCGGCTCGCACTCAAGCCGCGGCGCAGGCACGTCAGCGCCGAAGTTCAAATCAACGAGATCCTCGACCACGTGCTGCTGCGAGACAGTAGATATCGATCGCGCAACCGCGTTGAGCGAACCCGTGAAAAAGTCCGCAAAAGTCGACCCGAGCGCCCACGATCCCGTCTCAGTGCCGAGATTCAGGAAGTGAGCGAGCACCGCTCGCGCAATCTGCTCGTCGTGATAGCGAATCGGCTTGTCCGTGTCGGGCAGCTTGCCCGTCACCCCGATCAGCTCAAGCTTCGAGCCTGCAGGGATCGACGCACCAGCAGTCTCGCCCGCACGAAACCCGCGGGCGAGCGCCAACCCCGAGTCCTTCTCAGACTCTCGCCACCGCTCAACATCAGCCGCAGCCATCCGAGCCTTGCCCTCAGGCAGCGGCGCACCCGTATACACCGGCACACCGAGACCATTTCTGTCAACGGTGAGCGCCTGAGTGCGCAGAATGCGATCCTTCAGCAACCAGTTCTTGTACGCCGTGCGAAGCACAGACCGGCCGACCCAGTTACCGCCCTCTCGCTCGTTCACATACGCAACAAGCCGATTGACTCCAAGCAGAGGATCGACACCGTACTGTCTGATGCCGACGAGACCGCCGTCGCGCGCAACCTCGATCTTCGAGATTGACCGCGGAGGTCGCCAGGCAAGCTTCCGCAGCCGGTACAGTGCGGCAGCTTCATCGAAGCGGTACACCTGCTCGAAGAACGAATGCCCGTACACCAGCGACAGCAGCGCCAAGCGCAAATGCTCATCCCAGGAAAAGCGATCCCGCGCCCGCGCAGGCTGCTTGAACTCTTGCCCCTTGATCGGCAGACCCAGATCCTCCGAGACCAGAGCCGCAACCCGCGGATCAACACCCTCGCAATCGAGCTGCCACTTCCCCGCACGAATCGGAAGAGTCACCGCACGCAGCACCGACCCAACCTGCGAATCCTCAGAACGCATCTGATCAAACACATCAATCGAATGCGGGTGCTGCAGATCCGGATTCTTCTCCGCCGGATCTGTCGCGAAGTGCGCCCAACCCGGCAACTCGACCTGATACCCAAGCTCAGCCATCGCACCTCCTCACATCAGAAAGAAGCGACAGCGAGATTCACCTCGCTACCGCCCCGCTCGTGCTCGACCAGCAACACACCTGCCGCCGGCGGCGGAGGCGGCGCCTCATCAAGCTCCGGCAAATGCTCTAGCGCCCACAGCGCCTCGGCCTCAGCAATCAGCGGCGACACATCGACCGGCGAATTTGCGCGATCGAAGACCATGACCTCGTTCAAGTGCTTCGCCATGCCGCCCTCGACCGCGATGCGCAACGACTCTTGACCCAAATGCCGCAGCGTGCCTGCTTGCACACGATCCCTGACCCCGCCTGCAACCGCACCAAGTGCTGGACCGACGATCTCAAGCACCTCGAGCGTCAACAGTTGCTCATCAACCAGCTCACGCAGCTTCTCCGCGAACTCGCCCGCCGCGCAACCACGCCCCTGCACCGCAACCGCGGCCACACCCCATTCGGTGTGCAACCAGGCAACAGCAGCAGGCACCCAAAGCATGCCCGCACGAGAAGCAACCAGCTCGACATGCACAAGACCGTCCTCGCGGAAACCAGCAACCGCGATATGCGACCGCTGACGATCATGCGAAACGTCAACAGCGCACGCCACCGGGCGCGACCAATCAATCTTCGAAGCCGCATCCGCCAGCTCAGCGAACATCGTCGGATCGATATGCGGCTCAACACGAGCCGTCACCCACTGGCACAACACCTCAGTGCGGTAACCCGCCTCAGTCATCGCAGGCGGCATATCCGAAAGGATCGCCTCAACCGTCAGCTCGCCGTGCCCCACAGACGGATTCGCCTGCAGGATCGCCTCAACGTCATCCAGCTCGCACCCATCAGGCGCCGACCATTCGAACAACCCAAGCGACACATCATTCTGGTTCGCGTAATCCTCAGCCGACATGATGCCGGACTCGACATACTCTTCCCAGCGCGCCACCGACTTCAGACCGACACCACGCTGAGCGATCAGCACAACCGCATTCGGATCACCAGCATTCGAGATCGCCCAGAGCTGCCCCAAGTTGCCGAAGCTCTTCAGCGTCTGCGACACCGCATTCCACGCTCGCCACGTCGTCTGCTCACGAGTCTCATCCATAAGCACCCGCGCAGCCGGCTTGCCACGAGTGTTACCCGCGGCACGAATCTCATAATGCGCACGATTGCGGCACACGATCGACTCCTTGCCGTTCGTGTCCACCACCTTTGCCGTCCGCTTCTGCAGCGCGGCGATCGCGAGATCCGCCTCCTCCTCCGTCTCCGGTTTCGGATCAGCCCACAACTTCACGCCAGCCCACGGCTCCCGAGCAATATCGAGATTCTGCGCAACACCAACGACCTTGAATCGCACCGGAGGCAGTCGTTTCGGATTCCGCTTCGAATCCTTGAACAACCACCAAGCAGTCAACACCGAGCCCAGCAGCGTCTTCCCGTTCTGGCGAGCAACAAGCACCACCACACGGCGAAACCGATAATCACCACTCGGCAACAGCTCAAGCGCATGAATCAGTAACCACTTCTGCCACGGATACAACACGATCCCAAGCACTGTGAGCGCAAACTCAATCACCTCAAACCCGAGCGACGTCTCAGGCGTCAACTCACGCAGCGGCTTCGTCCAAATCCGCGGCTCCTCGCTGCCAAACAGCACCTCAGCCACGAACACCCCCACTCACCTAGTCGTCAAAAAACGACTCAGCCGGATCCTCAGGCTCAGGCTCATCTCGCGCAGCACTCGCCCCGCCATCGCCCTCAACTCGAGGCAACAACCGCGCCGACTCAACACGCTCAGCAGCCCGCTGCAAATCCTTCAACGCCGACTGATACCCGCGCAGCAAATTCACCGCAGCATCATCACCAGCCGAATCCATCCGACGCGCAAAATCACGCGCCAACTCCACCACCGCAGCATCACGACCAGCCTCATCAAGATCCACCGACCTCAACATGCGATTCACCGCAACCAAATGCCTACGCGACGCCACCAACCTCACCGACCCTTCGAGAAAAACACCCAACCCATCCGGGGAGGGAGGAAGCCCCGCGGCGGTGGGTGGGGGCTAGTTGGGGTTGTGTGGATTTTTTGTGACCCCCTCGGGGTTTGGGTGCGGGTCGGGCTTCTGTGTGGTGGCCTGTTCGGGCGTGGGCGCCTCTATGGGCGCCTCTACGGTGTGGGGTATGTGTACTCGTATGTGGGTACCACCTGTGGGGTTGATCGTGTGGCGTGCATGCTTCACCGCGTCTGGGCTCACCCCGTGCTCAGTGATCAGGAGGTTCGCTGTGCGTCCGCGAACTCCGTTGCCGCGCTCGCTCGTTACGTAGATGATCCTGTTGCCTTCGAGGAGTGCGCGCTGCTTGCCGTTCGTGCGCCGCACCTCCACGATCTGGAGGAGCCCCGTGTCGATGATGTGCTGCAGGATCTCCACCCCCGACTCCTGAGAGCAACCGAGAACGATCACCCTCGAGCCTGGAGCTAGTCCGGCGATGATCCCCGCCGCCTGCTCCGCATTGAACGTGTATGCAACCATCTGCAGACCCCTTTCCGTTGATCAACAAACCGCAGCTTCCGAGACCTGCAACCTTTGCCTAGAGTTGCAAGATGAGCCCAGAGAAACAGAAGCGCTTCCTCGATGCACTGACTTGGTATCTCGAGATCATGCGCACGCAGAGAGACGAGCTACGCGCCTATGGCAAAGCGAACCCGGCTGATCGAGGGCTCGGCAATCCAGATGATCACGGCCACTTCGCAAGAGTCGCAATCTGGTACGCCACACTGTATGCCGTCTATGAAGGATGGTGCGAGCTGGGCATCGAAGACAAAGACGTGGATCTCCTCTCGATCTCACACCCCGACTTAATCGAAAAGCTCAAGCTCTTCCGAAACAAGACCTTCCACGTACACCACACCTACCCGAGCCCCAAGCATCTCGCCCTGATCAACGACGACAACTCCGTCTCGTTCGCCTATGCCCTGACAGATGCTCTGACCTGGGCGATCGGAAGAGCCAAGAAGACTCTGACCGCGCCAGCTTGATCCGTGGCGGCGACAGGATTCGAACCTGCGACCTCGGGCACATGAAGCCCGCGAGCTACCGAACTGCTCCACACCGCTATGCGCTCGCCGCGAGATCATCCCCCTCCGCGAGCACTCGGCCGCGCCCAGCACCGCAACGTCTTGCAGCACCCGCGAACACCGAGCACAGTCGCCGCACCAGGCAAACCCCAGAACGACGACCACCCCTCACCCCACGAGCAAGGGAAACCTATTTGCCGAAACCGGCGAACCAATCCTCCGAAGTACGATCGACCTCAACCACCGGCGGCGCATTGCCGCGCACCTGATTGCAGCGCCGATGCGACGCACGAAAGTTCGACGGATCCTCCGCCAACTCCGGATGTGTAGACACCGGGTAGTAATGATCCAGCTCGAACGCATCCTCTTCGTACTGCCCCGCCGAGTAGTCAATCGGAAACGGGCACAGCCAACAGCGCGCATCCTCAGCCCAGCAATCCTGCTTGAACTGCTCACGCAAAAGTTGGTAGCGACGCGAAGAGCGGTGATGAGATGACAACCGCACCACCGCCCTTCACGCTCCAACCGCACCGAAGGAAACCCCACCCTATCGACGCACCCCAGGCAGGTCAGGGCGAAAGACGGTAATAGCAGAAACCGCGCGTCTACGACAAACACCCCCATGCATTCGCATGAGGGTGTTTGATCGCTAGTTTCATAGTGGACTATGCCAACACTCGCCACCTAGCGCGACACGCCGAGCTTGCGCGCCCTTCTCCTTTCCGCCGGAGTCATGCCGCCAATGACACCGTATTGCGTTGAGTATCCGACCGCGTACTCCGCGCACTGCTCAAGCACAGGGCACCGTTGACAAGCCACCGCCGCTTCGAGCGATCGCCCCGGATCAAACCAGAGATCCGGATCAGTCTGCGAACAGAGCGCATCCTGCATCCAGTCATGCTTACCAACGTCGACGCCGTAAGGCTCGCTCACGGGTCAAGCTCGCAATCGGCCAGATGCTCGCGCTGCAGCCTCGCAGCCTCCCGCTCATCTTCCGTCCGACCGAAGAACGACCCGCACCTCGAACACCACAACCGCATCATCGCGCTACCCCCTTCGCCTCACCGCAGCCTCCAGCCGCAACCCACTCTCGCCACGCGCGCCGATACTGCTCATCCGTGACCACAGCGCCCGACTCGCCCGCACGAGCCGCCCGAGCCCGACGAAACCCAGCCGCCGGATTCGCCAACGACTTCCACCGCTTCCACGCCAGCACATGATCCAGCCGCGCAAAGAGGCGCCCGCCCTCGACCACGACATGCATTCCCTCGGCACGCCACCGATTCAGCGTGCGCAGCGGCACGTCAGCCTGCTTTGCCAGAGCCCTAAATGCCAATTTGCTCAAGAAGATCCCTCCACTCCGTCTCAAACACCCACCTGCAGCCAGTGCAAGCCACCACCGGATCCCGACCATGCGTCCACGTCACCCGCACCGCTTTCAGTTCGCACACCGGGCAATATCGCGGCTTCTGGACTACCACACGCTCCTCGTCGCGCGGGAACCTGTTGAGTGCAACGCGAACGCCCTTCGCAATGTCTTCGTAGAATGCGATCGCGGCCTCGCGAGCGACGATCGCATCCCAATGCCGACGAATCCACCAGTTCCACTCCTCGAGCACGACAGCAACCGCATCGGCATCCGTGCCCGCTTTCACTCCAGCCAGATCCCGAGATGACCCCGCCGCACCCTCAAGCTGACGAGGCACCTCAACGCGCAACTCAGATCCCCAGAACACGCACCAGCCGCCAAGCAAGTTCACGAGCGCATCACACGTCTCGAACGCGACCACGTTGAACGGCAGATCGGGCATCCGAGACCCGCTGACTCTCTCACCGCTGCCCGACGCCGCTTGACCGGGAATGAGAGCGAGCCGCGCGCGCGCCGCGACGTCGGCAATGTCGCCTAACCTCCACCTGAGACGCGCGAGGCAGCGCACGCAGAGCACAGCCCCCGCCTCAGCGATTGCCGGGATATCTTGAGCATCTTCGATCCCTACCGAGACGACGCATCCGCGCGCGCATTCTCGCACCTCAGTCACACTCATTTCGGCACCTTGCTTTTGAATATCGGCACCGATCGCCCCGAATCCTTCCGCGTGCGCACTGTCGCCAACAATGCCGCCCACAGAATCGCGAGCACAACGAGTACCACCAGGACGACAGCGCAGAGCGCACCCCATCCGAGCACCAACAACACCAAATCCCACGGGTTCATCTCGAACCGCCTTCCTCGAAACCTCGCCTAAATGCCTCGACAAACGAAGCCACCGCATCATTTAGGGAACGCGCCAGGCGCCCTAGCAGCTCACCAGAGACTGCATAACGTTCACGCGTCAGACGCTCACGCATCACCTCAGGATGTTCACGCATGCCGGAAGCGACTTCACTCCACTCCATCGGCGTCAGCTCGCGAATTCGCCTCTCGGCTTCCCCCACACCACGCTCCACAGCAGCTCGCACCCGACGTTGAGCGGCCATGAACTCCTTTGAAACGTCCATCAGAACGGCTGCTCATCTTCGAAGCCACCCCAGCTCGCCTGCGTCGACTGCTGAGCCGACGCCCCAGGTGCTGCCGTCTGCTGCTGGGCAGGCGCCGACTGTTGAGGCGCTCCCGACTGAGCTTGCTGCTGAGGCTGACCCCAAGAACCTCCCTGCGGACTCCCCGCAGGCTGCCCCCACGACTGCTGCGGCTGCGGCGCATCCCAGCCACCTCCAGCCGGGCGCGCACCGCCGCGCTCGTTCTTCACCGGCTGCGCGGTCGCCCACTCAAGGCACGGCGCGATCGACTCAATCTGCAGTCGGTTCGACACACCCGACCCGTTGCGACCCTCATACGCTTCCAGGCGCAGCTTGCCGACAACCTCAACGCGAGCACCCTTCCCAAGCGACGCAAGCACGTTGTCGACACGGCGATCACCAGGCCAACGCTCCCAGAGCGACCCATCGAGCCACATCGTCTCCGAATCGACGTGCTCATCACCCCGTTTCACCCGAGCAGAGTGTGCCAGGCCAACCCCGAGCACTCGCTTATCGCCGACCGTACGGATCTCCACGTCGCGCGTGATCGTGCCCGTGAACCGTACATCCATTTCGTTCGCCATCACTGGCCCCTTTCATTCAGTAGCGCCGTGGGAGACCACGGCATTTCAACAGCCCGAGCGAAACGCCCCTCCCACTGGAGAGTCACCTCGCCCGAGCGCCCGTGGCGGTTCTTCGCCACGATGACCTTCAACTTCGAGGAGGCATGCTCCTCATTTCGGTGCAGCAACAGCACCACCGATGCGTCCTGCTCCAACGAACCCGACTCACGCAAATCCGAGATCATCGGCTCGCCGCCCTTACGCTCCGTCGATTTGCGACTCAACTGCGACAGCGCCAGAACTGGGATCTGCAACTCGCGAGCCAGCAGCTTCAATGACCGAGAAAACTCACTCACCTCAAGCTGACGGTTCTCCGCCTTTCCGCTGCCGCCCAGCAGTTGCAAGTAGTCCACGACCAACAGCCCCAGACCACCCTCGCGATGCAAAGTGCGCGCATAGGACATGACCTGCGCCAGCGACGCTGCACCATCAAAGAACGACAGCCGCATCGAAGCAATCCGCTCCCGAGCAACATCGAGGCGCTCCCACTCCGACGCAGAGATCCGCGAATCCAGCACACTCGCCAGATGCACCGACGACTCAGCCGAAAGTAAACGCTTCTCCAGCTCCCCCGCACTCATCTCAAGCGAGGCAAACCCGACTGTTATCCCGCGCGCAGCCAGCGCCGCGGCAACGTTGAGCGCTACCACCGACTTACCGATGCCAGGCCGCGCTCCTAGCACGTAGAGATCGCCAGGCCGAAAACCACCGATGAAGTTGTCGAGCACACCCCACCCAGTCGGTTCAACCTGCACCAGCCCGCCAGCTAGCTCTGTCCACAACCCAGCAAGATCGTCGCCAACCCAGCCGAGCGTCCGATTCACGCGAGGCGAAACACTGTCCACTTCCGCACGCGCCGACTCCACCAACGCGTCAACATCGCTGACTGCGCCCGCCGACGCCTCAACGATCCTCACGCCTGCAGCCATCAGGCGACGAGCGATTGCACGATCCTTCACGATCTCGGCGTAGTAGTTCACGTTCGCCGCTGTGGGCACCTCGCCGGCAAGCTGATGCAACAACATCGGCCCACCGATTCGCGCGAGATCTCCGCGGCGCTGCAACTCGTCGCTGACAGTGATCGGATCGACGGGCTCAAGCCGAGTGAGCAAGCCCCGGATCGCTTCGAAAATCACTTCATGCTTCGGCACGTAGAAGTCCGACGCGACGAGCGTCTCGACGGCGATCTCGGCTGCAGTCTTTGCGAGCATTGCCGCGCCGAGCACCGACGCTTCGGCGTGCTCATCGCGAGGCTCGCGATCCCACTGAGATTCATGCTCCGGCACTCGACGCCCCCTCACCGCGCACCAGCGCTTCAAGTTCTGACCGAGGCATCACGCGTAGCGCCTCTTCGGTTAGACCGCGCTCGGCCAGCCATCGCTCTCGAGACAGCTCGTCGCCCGTCAATCTCGCCGGTTTCGCGCGCTCGAGGAGATCTCCCGGCTGCAGCATTCGCGCGCCCCCTTGCGAGTAGTGCTCGCGTATCGCGCCGAGCGCAGTATCAAACTCGAGCCCGCCGATTACCGCGTGCCATTCCTCGGCGACGACCACTGCCCCACCGTCTCGCAACAGCGACCCGACACGCGGATCAAGCGCAGCAGCCTTGACGAGCAACAGATTCACTTCACGCGGCGTCATACTGAAAACACCTCCTTGATTTCTTCGCCGATCCAGTGCGCAGCGTTTACCGGCACCGCGTTCCCGGCGCCCTTCGTCGTCTCGGATTTGTTCGCGGCGCTCGTGTCGTAGTCCTCCGCAAACCGTTGCGCGCGCAAATGCTCGCGCGGCCCGACCATTCGGAATCTGACATCTTCGAGCTCGAACGGCAGCTCACCTTCAAACCGTGCACTCGGACGCTTTCTCTCGGGCACCACGAGCGAGATGTTCGGCGAAGTGACCACAACAGGCATTGGCTCAGAAAGTGACTTATTCATGTGTTCGATGCGTGCATAGTCGAGACCGCCATGATGCTTCGAAAGAAACGCACCCGGCGGCACCGCGAGCCCGTGATGATTCCCGCCGGCGGTGACAGTCGAAAGCGCTTCTTGCTCGATGCCGCGTGCGCTGCCAGTTCCGTACAGTTCGGCCATGAACGGCGGAACGATCACCGAGTGGTGTGAGCCTGCGGCGACAACAGTTCCTAGAGGCGTGCGATCTGCATCGAGATTGCGGCGCTCATCCCCCGCTTTCGCCCCGTAGTGCTGCGAAAGGAACGGCGGGAACACGA
>Ga0213829_1000410_pt1 | contig 41994 bp, 40 predicted proteins | sample MC6MC0896MG_FD_180665 | JGI IMG/M metagenome (GOLD analysis project Ga0213829, IMG submission 180665) | Enriched soil aggregate microbial communities from Iowa State University, Ames, United States - MC6-MC0896-MG | ecosystem: Environmental > Terrestrial > Soil > Unclassified | place: USA: Iowa... | reverse complement strand
TGGATCTGGGTGTTGATGAGCGACATCGTTGTTCCTCTTGGTGAAGGGGGTGGGTGAAGCGACCAACACAGGTTAGCGGCTCCGTTCCCATAAGGACAATCCATTGATTGCATCTATGCGATAGTCATAGGCTATCAAAAAGGTCTGATCCTGCGATGAATGGTGATGGCCATGGCCGTCAAAAGCGTTGCAGCGCAATGACCAGCGGGCGGTGGCGAATGATCGCTTCAATAGCTTCTGCATATGCGCCGCGGTGGCAACCTGAACGGCGCGGGGCGCCTCAGTGCCGGAACGCCCGGTTTTCCCACGGAATTCGATAGCGGCTACGAATCTATATATGTAGTGGCGATGCGTAGTTTCAATCGCGTTGCTGCCGCCGAAGGCCCCTGGCGCACGCCTGGCCGACCGCTGCCGGTGCACTACACTGCGCGCCCCGACGTTGCTCCGATCCGCCATGACCGCCGCCCCGCCAGACGTCCGCCAGCTGCTCGCCGATGCCGCCACCCGCCTGCCCGGTGTGGAGGGCAGGCACGACGCCGAACTGCTGCTGCTGCAGGTGCTGGAGCGTGAGCGCAGCTGGTTGTTCGCCCATGCCACCGATCCGGTCGCGCCCGCGCAGGTGGCCGCGTTCGAGGCCCTGCTCGCCAAGCGCCTGGCCGGCGAACCAGTGGCCTACCTGCTGGGCCGCCGCGGCTTCTGGACCCTGGACCTGGAGGTCAGCCCGGCCACTCTGATCCCGCGCCCGGAGACCGAACTGCTGGTCGAGCTGGCGCTGGCGCGGTTGCCCGCGGATACCCCGCTGCGGGTCGCGGATCTGGGCACCGGCAGCGGCGCGATAGCGCTGGCCCTGGCCAGCGAGCGGCCGTTGGCGCAGGTGATCGCGACCGACCTCAGTGAGGCGGCCCTGGCCGTGGCAGCGCGCAACGCGCAGCGCCACGCACTGGACAATGTCAGCTTCCGGCAGGGGGCGTGGTACGCGCCCCTGGCGGGCGAGCGCGTCGAGCTGATCGCCACCAACCCGCCGTACATCGCCAGCGACGACCCGCACCTGGCGCAGGGCGACCTGCGTTTCGAACCGGCCACCGCACTGGCCTCCGGCCCCGATGGGCTGGACGACATCCGCCTGATCATCGACGGTGCGGCAGCGCACCTGCTTCCCGGCGGCTGGCTGCTGATCGAACACGGCTGGGACCAGGGCGAGGTGATCCGCGCGTTGTTGCAGCAGGCCGGTTTCCAGTCGGTCGCCACCGAGCGCGACCTTGAGCAGCGCGACCGGGTGAGCCTGGGCTGTCTGGCGGCCTGACCGCGTGCCGGCCCCGCGCCGACCCCGGGGCTAGAATGACCTGTCCACCGGGCCGCCGCGCAGCGTGATGCGGCGACTGTCATTCCACATGGAGTTCCTGTCATGCGTACGCTGTATCCCGCCATCACCCCTTACGACGTCGGCACCCTGAAGGTCGATGACCGCCACACGCTGTATTTCGAGCAGTGCGGCAATCCCGATGGCAAGCCGGTGGTGATGCTGCACGGTGGCCCGGGCGGCGGCTGCAGCGACAAGATGCGCCAGTTCCACGACCCGGCCAAGTACCGGATCATCCTGTTCGACCAGCGCGGTGCCGGCCGTTCCACGCCGCATGCGGACCTGGTCGACAACACCACCTGGGACCTGGTGGCCGACATCGAGACGCTGCGCGAGCACCTCAAGGTGGATCGCTGGCAGGTGTTCGGCGGCAGTTGGGGCTCGACCCTGGCACTGGCCTACGCGCAGACCCACCCGCAGCGCGTGACCGAACTGGTCCTGCGCGGCATCTTCATGCTGCGCCGCTGGGAGCTGGAATGGTTCTACCAGGAGGGCGCCAACCGCCTGTTCCCGGATGCGTGGGAGCACTACCTCAAGCCGATCCCGGCGGTGGAGCGCCACGACCTGATCTCGGCCTTCCATCGCCGCCTGACCAGCGATGACGAGGCCACCCGCCTGGCGGCAGCCAAGGCGTGGAGCGTATGGGAAGGGGCAACCAGCTTCCTGCACGTGGACGACGACTTCGTGAACAGCCACCAGGACCCGCAGTTCGCGCTGGCCTTCGCCCGTATCGAGAATCACTACTTCGTCAACGGCGGTTTCTTCGAGGTGGAAGACCAGCTGCTGCGCGACGCGCACCGCATCGCCGACATTCCGGGCGTGATCGTGCACGGCCGCTACGACGTGGTCTGCCCGCTGGCCAATGCCTGGGACCTGACCAAGGTGTGGCCGAAGGCGAAGCTGGAGATCACCCCGGCCTCGGGGCATTCGGCGTTCGAAGCAGAGAACGTCGACGCGCTGGTGCGTGCCACCGATAGTTTCGCCTGATCAGGCCGTGGTAGTGCCGGCCGCTGGCCGGCAACGCCTTACCGGTAGCGCCGGGCCATGCCCGGCGGCGATTCTTCCCTTGTTCAAGGCTGTCGCAATTGGCCTTGAATCGGGGCGAGGCGGGGTGGCACCGTGGACGTCTGTGCAGTTTTCGGCGACCCCACCATGTACACCCGCCTGCTGTTGACCAGGGGAAAGGCCTCTCCAACCGATGCATACGTTGGCGGCGATGCGTTTCTTCCAGAGAACATACCTTGGCCAACCAGTGTTGAAGGTCGTGCGTTCTTTCACCTGATGGCACTCCCTGCACATTGGTTCTATCCGCAGGGCGTTGCTGAGGATTTTTGGTTCTCAGTCTTCATCCCCACCGATACCCAGGATCATTCCCACTTCCGTCGGCTGCGCGCGGTGAAGGGAACCAGCGAGGCAGTTGTGCTCGCATACAGGCGTGGCGCCGCATCCAGAAGCCGATGCATGAACGACTCGCTTGAGCGCGGCCGTATCGAGCGTGTGGAGTGTTTGGAACCTGACGATGATGAGAACCTGGATTCCAAGCTGGATGGAGTCGATGCATGGCTGCAATCAACTTTGACGTGGAATGGCGGTCGCCGTCGCTTGATGCTTTACGGGGCGGACATCGACGGCATTTTGCCTTCGCACAAAGGCGTACTGTCCGACGGCATGGCGTATCTGTTCCTCCAGGATAAGCCTGATTTTTCTCTGGGAAGACGCGCCGGGGCGTTCTTTCTCCAATTGGGCTGAATCAGGTTTTGCTATGCCGCGCGCTGGCTCTGCACCGACGTCCACATCCACGCGCGGCGTGGATTTAATGCGCTCCGTAGTGCCGGCCGCCGGCCGGCAATCCTTGAATGAGTGGATTTCTGCAGACGCCGGCCAGCGGCCGCTACCAATCACCACCCAACAACGCCTCCGCCAACACCTGCAGCTTCGGTGAGGCCTGCCGCGAGGGCGGGTAGACCAGCGACAGCACCCGGCTGCGGCCCTCGAACGGTTGCAGCACCCGCTGCAGCCGGCCGTCGGCCAACGCATCGGCCACCGCGAAATCCATCACCTGCACGATGCCGATCCCGGCCAGGGCGCCCTCGACCAGCGGGTCGCCGCTGTCGAACACCATCCGCGCCGGCGGCGTGAACTCCCGCAGCTGGCCCTCGGCCTCGCGGAACTGCCAGTCCACCAGCCGCCCGCTGCGCAGATTGCGCACCGCCAGGCAGGCGTGATCGTGCAGCGCATCCACCGTGGCCGGTTCACCGTGCTGCGCGAGGTAGGCGGGGGAGGCGACGGTGACCCAGTTCAACGGCCGCAGGGGGCGCGCCACCATGCGCACATCGCTGATCGGCCCGGTGCGCAATGCAGCGTCGAAGCCTTCCTCGACCAGATCGACCAGCCGGTCGTTGAGCACCAGCTCGAACTGCAGGTGCGGGTGTGCCGCCATCAACTGCCCGGCCAGCGGCACCAGCACCTTGCGCCCGAACATCGACGGCGCCGTCAGTTTCAGCACGCCCGACGGCGTGGAGGGGCGATCACCCAGCCGACGCTCGGCATCCTCCAGCCCACTCAGCAGCGGCGCGCAGTGCTCGACGAATTGGCGACCATCCGGGGTCAGGCTGACGTTGCGGGTGTTGCGGTGAAGCAGGCGCACGCCAAGCGCGCTCTCCAGCCGTCCGATCGCGCGCGACAACCCGGATTGACTGATCCCCAGCTGACCGGCGGCGAGGGTGAAACTGCGCGCCTCCGCCACCTGCACCAGCATGCGCACGGCGTTGAGATCCATGACGTCCTCCGATTCATGCGGATATGCATGACAGATATCGAAGTATCCGGGTTTATTTATGAAGCGTCATCAATGAGACTGCCCACCTTCTTACGCAGTACCGAGTCGGCATGACCTCCCCCCTGTCTCCCGCTGGCGCGCCGGCGCCCGCATTTCCACGCCTTGCCCTGGCTTTGCTGGCGATGGCCCAGCTGATCATCGCGCTGGATTCCACGATCATCTTCGTCGCGCTGCACGAGATGGGCACGCAGCTGCAGATCAATGCCCAGCAGCTGCAGTGGATCGTCAGTGGCTATACGGTGGCCTTCGGCGGCTGCCTGCTGCTTGGCGGCCGCGCGGCCGATCTGCTGGGCCGACGCCGTATCTATCGGCTTGGCATGGCGCTGTTCGCGCTGGCCTCGCTGGTGGGTGGGTTCAGCAGCAGTGCGTGGCTGCTGATCGCCGCCCGCGCGGTGCAGGGCATCGGCGCGGCGCTGCTGTTCCCGGCCACGCTGGCGCTGATCAACACGATCTACGCCGAAGGCGCGCCGCGCAACCGCGCGCTGGCGATCTGGTCGATGGCCAGCGCCGGCGGCCTGGCCTTGGGCACCCTGCTCGGTGGCGTGCTCACCCAGAGCTTTGGGTGGGCCTCGGTACTGCTGGTGATCGTCCCCTTCGCCAGTGGCTGCGCGCTGCTGGGCGGCTGGTGGCTGCCGCGCGATCCCGCGCCGCTGGCGGGCCGCTCGTTCGATCTGGCCGGCTGTGTCACGGTGACCCTCGGCGGCAGCCTGCTGGTGACCACGCTGGTGCAGGGCCCGGAGTGGGGCTGGCTGGCGCCGCGCACGCTGATCTGTCTGGTGGTATCGGCGGTGATGCTGGCCGCCTTCGTGCAGATCGAACGCCGCAGCCGCGACCCGCTGATGCAGTTCTCGCTGCTGCGCCTGCGCAGCCTGCGTGCGGCGATGCTGCTGACCATGCTGTTCATGAGCAGCTACGGCGTGCAGTACTACTTCCTGGCGCTGTATTACCAGGATGGCTACGGCTGGAGTGCGCTGCAGGCTGGCCTGGCGTTTCTGCCCCCCACCCTGGTGTGCACCTTCGGCATCCGCATCGCCGAGCGCATGCTCGCGCAGCGTTCGCCGCGCCAGGTGCTGGCGGTGGGCATGCTGGCCGGAGCGATCGGCATCGCCGCGGTCGCCGTTGCGTTGCCGTATGGCGCGACCTACTGGGCGCTGCTGCCGGGCATCGTGGTGCTCAGCCTCGGCCAGGGCATCACCTGGACCTCGATGTGGATCGTGGCCGGGCAGGGCGTGCCGGCCGCGCAGCAGGGCGTGGCCTCGGGCATGGCCGCCACCGCGCAGCAGATCGGCGGTGCGCTGGGCCTGGCGCTGCTGGTGATGGTGGCCAACGCCGGTCGTGGCAGCGCCGGTGCCAGCAGCGACGCGGCCCTGCAGGGCATGATCCACGCGCAGTACGGTGCGGCACTGTTCGCGTTGCTGGGCGTGGGCGTGGCGCTGTGGCTGCGGCCGCAGCAGGATCGTGCAGCGCCCACGCCGGTGTGCGCGGGCGAAGGGTGAATCGATCACCAAGCCTTACGCAGGCGGCAGTGCGTCCAGTTGCGGCTGCAGGGCGGTGAAGATCCGCGCCAGGCGCTGTGCCCACGCCTGCTGGCCAGCGGCATCGGCAATCAGGTCCTGGCGGATCTCCAGCTCCACGTGCACCAGCCCGCGGCCTTCGCCATGCACCGGCACGGCGTAGTCGCTGGTGCTGCTGACGGCGTAGGGCTGGTTGTCGCCCACCACCAGGTCGCCTTCATCGCGCAGCGCCTGCAGCAGGGGAAGCGCGAATCGCGTGTCGCGGTGGTACAGCACGCCGGCATGCCAAGGCCGCGCAGCGTCATTCATCACCGGGGTGAAGCTGTGCATCATCACCAGCACCGTCGGCCGGGCCTGCGCTTGGCGGGTATCGAGCTCGGCATCGATGCGCGCATGGTAGGGCGCGTGGATCGCGTCGATGCGCTGCTGTCGCTGCGCCGCTGTCAGGCGCTGATTGCCGGGAACGACGGTAAGGTCACTGACCGCCGGCATCAGCGTGGGCGAAGCCAACGGCCGGTTGCAGTCGATCACCAGCCGCGAATATGTCTGCGTGATCGCCCAGGCATCCAGCAGCCGTGCCAGTTCCACGGTGACCCCGGCGATGCCGATGTCCCAGCCGATGTGGCGGTCCAGCTCGGCCTGCGGCAGGCCGAGATCGTCCAATGCGGCCGGCACCTGCCGGCCGGCGTGGTCGGCGATCAGCACGAAGGACGAACGGCCCTGCGCCTGATGCACGGTAAACGCGGCCGGGTCGGCCGGCCCAAGCAGTGATGCGCCGGTATGTGGATGGAACAGCGAATCAGCCACGCGGGGTCCCGTCCAGGTGGTGTTCGATCATCCACAGCCCGGCCCACAGCTTGGCATCCAGCTCGTAGCCCTGGCCCATCTTTTCGACCAGCCACGCCGCGGCGCGGGCGCGGGGAATCTCGTGCACGGTGATGTCTTCGCTGGCATCGCCGCCGCCTTCACCGACCTTGCGCAGGCCGGTGGCACGCACGAAGGCGATCTTCTCGCTGCTGGCACCGGAGGAGGTCGGGCCGATCATCAGCACTTCAGCGTGGTCGGCGGTCCAGCCGGTTTCTTCCTCCAGCTCGCGCACCGCCGAGACCTCGATGGATTCACCGGCATCGATGTCGCCGACCAGGCCGGCGGGCATCTCGATGGTCCTGGCCTGCAGCGGTATGCGGAACTGCTCGACGAACAGCACGGTGTCTTCGGGGGTGACCGCAATGATGATCGCGGCCAGGCCACCGGCGTGGGTACGCTCGCTGTATTCCCACGTGCCGCGCACGACCATGCGCTGGTACTTGCCTTCAAAAACGACCTTGGGGGCTTGCGTATCGGGGCTCATGCGAACTCGCTGGCAACGGAAGAGGAATCGGACAGGCCGGCGGCGGCGAACAGGCGGCGCCGGGTCAACGGGCCGAAACGCAGCGCATCGCACAGGCCCTGCAGCATCTGTGCATCGGCCACGCCCCGGCTGAAATCGGCAGCGGCGCCCTCCAGCGGCGCATCCAGCGCGATGGTGGTCAGCTGACGCCACAGCAGCGCATGCTCACGTTGTTCGCGCAGGCGCACGGCCATCTGCGCGGCACCGCGCAGGCGCAGGAACGGCACTTCATCCAGGCGCTCATACAGCACGTCCAGGCTGCCGAAGTGGGCCAGCAGCACGGCGGCGGACTTGGCACCCACGCCGGTCACGCCAGGGATGTTGTCGACCGCATCGCCGCACAGCGCCAGGTAGTCGGCGATCTGGTGCGCATGCACCCCGTGGCGCGCCTTGACCCCGGCCATGCCCCAGCGCTGGTTGCGTGCGTAGTCCCACTGTTCGTCATGCTCGAACAGCAGCTGCGAAAGATCCTTGTCGGCGGAGATGATCACCCCGCGCATGCCGGCGTCGCGGCGTGCGTGCAGGGCGCTGCCGATCAGGTCATCGGCCTCGTATTCGTGGTGGGCCAGCACCGCCAGGCCCAGCGCGGTGCACAGCGCCTTGCAGTGCGCGAACTGGCGGCGCAGCGCATCGGGCGCGGGATCGCGGTTGGCCTTGTAGGCAGCGTAGATCCGGTGGCGGAAACAGCTGTCCAACGCTTCATCGAAGGCGATGGCGATGTTGGCCGGGCGCTCGCGTTCGAGCAGGTCGAGCAGGAAGCGCGCGAAGCCGTGCACGGCATTGGTCGGCCAGCCCTGCTGGTCCTGGAATTCGTCGGGCATCGAGTGCCACGCGCGGAACACATACAGGCTGGCATCGACCAGATACAGCGGCGCACGCAGCGGCGGCGGGGGCATGCCCGGGCCGGCGGGAAGGGCGGACATCTCAGCCCTCCCAGTCCTGCAGCAGCGCGGCCGGGTCCGGACGCTCACGCTCGGGCACCTCGGTTTTCGGGGTGCCGATATGGATGAAGCCGGCGATCTGCTCGCCCTCGGCCAAGCCCAGGCGGGCATGCACGGCCGGGTCGAACGCCATCCACGCGGTCAGCCACTGCGCCCCGAAGCCCAGCGCCTGGGCAGCCTGCAGCAAGGCAAAGCAGACGCAGCCGGCGGTCATCAGCTGCTCTGCCTCGGGCACCTTGGGGCTCGGGCGCGGGCTGGCGATGACGGTGATGATCAGCGGGGCATGGGAGAAACGCTGGCGATCCTTGTCCAACTGGGCCGGCGAGACGTGGGGGTCGCGCTGGACGGCGCGCTCGGCCAGGAACGCACCCAGACTGTGACGCGCATCGCCGGCGATCCGCAGGAAGCGGTAAGGCACCAGCTTGCCGTGGTCGGGCACCCGCACGGCCGAGGTCAGCATCCGCAGCAGGGTGGCCGGGTCGGGGCCGGGTTCACCCAGTTGCTTGGCGGGGACCGAACGGCGTGCATCCAGGGCGTGCAGGGCGGAGGGGACGGACATGGGTTCTCAATCAGACTTAACGATGCCCCGATTATAGTCGCGACCGTTTGTGACACGGCCTCGGACGATCTCGGTGCAATTTGCGACGAAACGTGATGAACATCACCTAATCAGCGGACTTCCTTCACGTGGCTGTACTCGCTTCCACGGCCTGCTGCGCTTACGATACAAAGCCTGCCGGGCCACCGGTGATGAGGTTTAAAGTGTCGACTGCTTCACTGTCTTTGATCGGTCGGCCGGCCTACCATCCGAGCGTGGGCGCATGGGGTGCGCCGGCGTTCGTTGTATCCATGTTGTACTCAGTGCCTGCGAGGGTGGGGAGCCTTTTCGCATGATCGCCACGCCCAATGTAGGGGGGCACCCGGGCCGTGACCCGGCGTTGTTGAAGATGGCCCGCGAGGCCGTGCTGCCAGGGCTGGTCGAGTCGTTCTCGACGGTGCTGGCGCGCTTTGACGATGTGTTGTTCGACCGCGCCGGTGACGCCGGCGCGTCGCAGTTGCTGTTCCTGGATGGCATGCGCGAGCTGCGCCGCCGCCGGGACGACATCGTGGCCGGCTTCAGCACCCACCTGGCCCAGGCCTGGGAAGCGCTGGAGCGGGGTGAACCGCTGTCGGCCGAGGCCACCCTGGCCGGGCAGGTCGAGGACGGGCTGAGCCTGGTGCCCGAGCATGTCCTGGAATCCCGGTTGGCGGTGCGCAACTTCGCCACCGTGCTGCTGCGTGACTTCAAGCCGGTGCTGTCGCGGCTGGACCGCCGCCTCGGCCTGATCGCCGGCGCGCTGGAGCTGCAGGCCGATACCAACCCGATCAGTCCCGAGCATCTGGGCGTTGCCATCCATGAGGCCTTCGCCGACTGTGAACTGGCCCCGGAAGTGCGCCTGGTGTTGATCAAGCTGTGCGAGCGCGATCTGCAGCAGCCGATCGGCAAGCGTTACGAGTACCTGGATGAACAACTGGCCGCTGCGGGCGTGATGCCGCAGATGGCCGCGCGCCGGCCGGCGCCGCGCGCACCCTCGCCGCCGCCGCGCGACGAGCGCGATGCATTTGATGGCTTCCAGGCCGAGGCCGGGATGGGATCGGCAGGCGAAGAAAGCCAGGCACCGGCCTGGGCGCGTCGCTTTGCCGACCGCTGGGCCGAGAGCCGGGGCCGCCTCCAGGGTGGCGGACAGGCCGGGTACGAAGGGCCGGGCGAGGGCGGTGACAGCCTCGGCGGCAACCAGGGCATGCTGCTTGATGCCCTGCACGAACTGCTGCAGCAGACCCGCCATGTGCGCGAGGACGCCACCTCGGCGGCCAGCGTCGCGGTGGGCCAGCAGCGCCCGTTGAGCCAGCGCGAGATGATGTCGGTGCTGTCGCTGCTGCAGGCCACGCCGAGCGCGACCCTGCGTGCGGCGATCGGCGAAGACGGCGAATCGCTGGCGCAGCGCCTGAAAAGTGAAGTGCTGTCCGGTGCGACCCGGCTGGGGGTCGACCCCGCGCAGGCCCGGCTGGACCCGCAGGACGAGGACGCGATCGATCTGGTCGGCATGCTGTTCGATGTGATGCTCGACGAGCGCGACCTGGAAGGCCGCTCGCGCGAGCTGATCGGCCGGCTGGTGGTGCCCTTCGTCAAGGTCGCCATGCTCGATCGCCGCATGTTCGTGCAGAAGACCCACCCGGCGCGCAAGCTGCTCAACTCGCTGGCCGAAGCCTGCGAGGGCAATACCGGCGAGAGCCAGGCCGAGCGCGTGCTGATGGGCAAGGTCGAAGAAATCATCGAGCGGCTGGTGGCCGAGTTCAATGAGAACCTGGCGATCTTCCTGACCCTGGAAGAAGAATTCCGCGAGTTCCTGACCCAGCATCGTCGCCGGATCGAGATCGCCGAGCGCCGGGCCGCCGAGACCCAGCGCGGCCAGGAAAAGCTGGAGATGGCGCGCCAGCGCGCCACTACCGAACTGGACCGCCGTATTGGCGATACCACGTTGCCGCAGGCCATCGGCGAGTTCCTGCGCCAGCCCTGGCAGCACCACCTGACCCTGACCGTGCTGCGCGAAGGCGAAGACGGGGCGTCGGTCGGTGAGGCGCTGAGCCTGGCCGATGGCATGCTGGAGGAAGTGGCCGAGGCCCGCCGCCATATCGTCGGCAAGCCGTGGCTGCAGGCCTGGCATCCCGCGCTGCGCAAGGTGTTTGCCAGCGTGGGGGTACACGCCGATGCAGCCACCAGTGCCATCGACGCGCTGCACGACACCCTGCAGGGCATCGCCGAATCGCGCCCGGAGCTTGAGCGCGCGCTGCCCGAACTGCCGCAGGTCGCGCTGCCCTCGCCACCGGCCCAGGAATCGCCGTCGGTGGAGCTGGGCAGCAAGGTGGATGTCAGCGATTTCGACAATGCCGATGCCGACCGCTTCCGCGGCCTGGAGATCGGCAGCTGGCTGGATTTCATCGACAAGGACGGCAAGGTCCAGGCCGGCAAGCTGTCCTGGGTGAGCCCGATTTCCCAGCGCCTGCTGTTCGTCAACCGGCGCGGGGTGCGCTTCTGCGTGGCCTCGCCGGAAGAACTGGCCGTGATGGTGCGCTTGGGTCGCCTGCGTGCGCATATCGACGATGGCGCCTTCGACAGTGCCATGCAGGGCGTGATCGATCGGCTGGATACCAGGAAGGCCACCGTGCATTGAGCCCGGAGGGCCACCTTGGCCTGACGATCAGGTTACGATCAGCCCACAATCCGCTGATCGTCGGGGACAGGCATGGCTGTCGAGGTGTTGGTGGTAAAGGAGCACGCGCCGGGGGAACGGCGCGTGGCGATGACGCCGGAAACGGCGCGCAAGCTGATCGCGCTCGGCGCTGGCGTGTCATTCGAACCGGGTGCCGGGTTGTCGGCCGGCTTCCCCGATGCGCTGTATCAGGAGGTGGGCGCGCAGCCCGCCGATGACACCCGCCTGGCCCAGGCCGACCTCGTGCTGTGCGTGCAGCCACCCGCCAATGACCGCCTTGCCCGGTTGAAACCGGGCGCCAGCCTGATCGGCATGCTGCATCCGCAGGCCGATGCCGAGCGCGCCGGGCTGATCCAGTCGCGCGGCCTGCAGGCGTTTCCGCTGGAGCGCTTGCCGCGTACCACGCGGGCCCAGTCCATGGACGTGCTCAGTTCGCAGGCCGGCATGGCGGGCTACAAAGCCACCCTGATCGCGGCGCAGCGTGCGCCGCGGTTCTTCCCGATGCTGACCACCGCCGCGGGCACGATCCGCCCCTCGAAGGTACTGGTGGTCGGCGCCGGCGTGGCCGGCCTGCAGGCCATCGCGACCGCCCGCCGTCTCGGCGCGCAGGTGGAAGGCTTCGATGTGCGTCCGGAAACCCGCGAGCAGATCGAATCGCTGGGCGGCAAATTCCTGGACCTGGGCGTGAGCGCGGTCGGCGAAGGTGGTTACGCGCGGCCGCTGACCGATGAGGAACGTGCCGAGCAGCAGCGCCGCCTGGGCGAGCACCTGCGCACGGTGGACGTGGTGATCTGTACCGCCGCCGTGCCCGGCCGCCCCGCGCCGAAAATCGTCAGCACCGCGATGGCGCGTGGCATGAAACCGGGCAGCGTGATCGTCGATCTGGCCGCGGAAACCGGCGGCAACTGCGAAGCCACCCAGCCGGGCGAGGTGGTGGATCTGGACGGCGTGCTCATCGACGGCCCGCTCAACCTGGCCAGCCAGGGCGCGGTGCATGCCAGCGAGATGTACGCCCGCAACGTCTACAACTTCGTCGCGCTGTTCCTGAAAGACGGCGCCGTCACCTTCGACTGGGACGACGAACTGCTCGCGAAAACCCGCTGGGTCGCCGCCTGAAAAAACGGGGACGGGGGTAATTGATGACGACTCCCGTCCCCGTTGTTGGTCGTTGCTCCAGTGCTTCGGCGCTTCGGCGCTTCAGCGCTTGGACGGCGGCGCAGCAGGGGCGGGGTTGGCCTTCAGCCATGCCTTGCGTTCGTCCGGCGTCATCCGCGCCCAGCGGTCGCGCAGCTCCTGCCGTTGCGCCGGGCTCATGCTGCGCATCTGACCGAACAATGCGCGCGCCTGCTCGCGCTGCTCCGGCGTCATGTTCTCGAAACGGTGGCGGCCGCGGTGCGCCTGCGCGCGCTGCTCCGGGGTCATGGTCAGCCAGCGCTGGCCGTGCTGCAGCATGCGCTCGCGCTGCGGGGCAGGCGCATCGTTCCAGCGGTCACGCACGGGCGCGATCAACGCCTCGCGCTGCTGGGGGCTGAGCGCGTCCCAGTCCGGCAGCGGGGCGGTCTGCGCCCAGCCCGCCGCACTCAAGGTCAGCCATACCAGCCCCAGGGACAGTCGCAGTTTCATCATCACTCCATTGCCAGGTCGGTGCCGCCCAGCCACAAATACAGATCGGGATTCTCGTCGAGGACATCGCTGCTGTCATCGGTGGCGCTCGCCATCACCGGTGCCGGCGGGGCGCTCGATTCGGCTAGGAGGAAACTGTAGCCCAAGGCGAGGGCGACCACTGCCGAACAGGCCGTCGCCATCCACCACGACGGCGCATGCCGCTTGGCCGGTGAGGCCGCATGGCGCGCGCTGCGCAGCCGCGCCAGCGTGGTCGGCGAGAGCGTATCCAGCGCCTGCGCATGCAGCTGCCGCAGGGCGGCATCGTCAGGCATCGAAGGGGGCAGGGGGCGGTTCACAGGGCGATCTCCAAAGACTGCTGCAGCGCTTGGCGGGCGCGCGAAAGATGGGTTTTGACCGCGCCTTCGCTGCAGCCCATGGCCTTGGCCGTGGTGGCGCCATCCAGGTCCTGCAGCACGCGCAGGGTGAAGGCCTCACGCTGGCGCGCGGGCAGCTCCCGCAGCGCCTGCACCAGTTGCGCGTACTGGTCGCGCTGCTCATGGGCCTGGGCCGGACCGGGGGCGCTGTCGGCCCAGTCGATATCGTGGTCGCTGCCGGCCTCGTCGCTGCTGCGCCAGAACTTCAGGCGGAAGCCACGGCGGCGCTGCAGGTCGACCACGCGGCGGCGCAGGATGCTCCAAAACAAAGGCGCCCATTCGGCGGCGGGTTTGTCGCGATAGCCGAGCATCTTCAACATGCTGTCCTGCACCGCATCCAGCGCGTCCTCGCGCTGGCGCAGGCCCGCTTCGGCGAAGCGGAACGCGCGCGGGCCGATGCCGGCCAGGAAGGCGTCCAGCGACACCGGCAGCGCCACCTCGGGCGTGGCGGGCAGGTCGGCATCCGTCGACGGTAGGGGAGAGCTCACCAGCACAGGGTAGCGTTCCGGCAGGGGGATACCGTGAGAACGCCCCAGGGCGGGCGCGGTTGACCGGCCTGCCCGATTGGTTCAGCGCATGGTTATGATGCAGGGGACGGGATGACCGCCTGGGAGAGTGACTGCAATGAGCGACGGGTTCGTGGCGTTGTATATCTTCATGCTGGCCGCCATTGCCGGCCACGTGATCATTTCGCGGGTGCCGGTGATCCTGCATACCCCCCTGATGTCCGGGTCCAACTTCATCCACGGCATCGTGCTGATCGGCGCGATGGTGGTGCTGGGGCACGCGCAGACGCCGCTGGAGAAGATCATCGGGTTCATCGCGGTGGTCCTGGGCGCCGGCAACGCAGCCGGCGGCTACGTGGTGACCGAACGCATGCTGGACATGTTCAAGCCCAGCGCCAAGCGCGACGCCGGGGAGAAGGCGCCTTGAACGTGACCACCGCGCAGCTGCTGCAGTGGCTGGTCCAGGTGAGCTACCTGGTCGCCGCGACCCTGTTCCTGCTTGGCCTGCAGCGCATGGCCTCGCCGATGACCGCGCGCAGCGGCATCCGCTGGGCCGGGCTGGGCATGCTGATCGCCACGGTAGCCACGTTCTTCCTGCCCGAGCTGCACAACATTCCTCTGATCCTGGCGGCGGTGGCGATCGGCACCGGCGTGGCCTGGTGGTCGGCCAAGCGCGTGGCGATCACCGACATGCCGCAGATGGTGGCCCTCTACAACGGCATGGGCGGCGGTTCGGCGGCAGCGATCGGTGCGGTTGAACTGCTGCGTTTCTCCTTCCTGGCCAACCGCGATACCACCCATTGGAGCGAGCAGGCGCTGGCCGATCTGGCCGCGCGCCAGCCGTCGGCGACGGTGCTGGCGCTGGCCGTGATCGGCTCGGCGATCGGTGCGGTGTCGCTGTCCGGCTCGATCATCGCCTGGGCCAAGCTCGACGGGCGATTGGACCGCCGCGTCACCTTCCCGGGGCAGCAGGTGTTCAACTTGCTGGTCGCGCTGGCGATGGTGCTGCTGGGCATCTGGGCGGCAGTCACGCTGAGCCCGGTGGCGATCATCAGCTTCTTCGTGGTGGCACTCGCACTGGGCGTGCTGATGACGCTGCCGATCGGCGGCGCCGACATGCCGGTGGTGATCTCGCTGTACAACGCGTTTACCGGCCTGGCGGTGGCGTTCGAAGGCTATGTGCTCGGCAACGAGGCCTTGATCATCGCCGGCATGATGGTCGGCGCGGCCGGCATCCTGCTCACACGCCTGATGGCCAAGGCGATGAACCGGCCGATCAGCGGCGTGCTGTTCTCCAACTTCGGCGGCGGCGGTGTCGCGCAGGAAATCAGCGGCGCGCAGAAGCCGATCGAGGCCAGCGACGTGGCCGCGATGCTGGCCTTCGCCGAGCGCGTGGTGATCGTGCCCGGCTACGGCATGGCCGTGGCCCAGGCGCAGCACAAGGTGTGGGAGTTGGCGCAGCGGTTGATCGATCGCGGCATCAAGGTGAAGTTCGCGATCCACCCGGTGGCCGGGCGCATGCCGGGGCACATGAACGTGCTGCTGGCCGAAGCGGGCGTGCCGTACGACCTGATCGCCGACATGGACGACATCAACCCCGAGTTCCCGAACACCGACGTGGTGCTGGTGATCGGCGCCAACGACGTGGTCAACCCGGTCGCGCGTACGGATCCGGCCAGCCCGATCTACGGCATGCCGATCCTGGACGTGGTCAACGCCCGCAACGTGGTGGTGATCAAGCGCGGCAAGGGCACCGGCTTTGCCGGCATCGAGAATGCGCTGTTCTATGCCGACAACGCCCGGATGCTGTACGGCGATGGCGCCGGTGCGGCGAGCGCGCTGGTCAGCGAACTGAAGGCCCTCGACGGCGGCCATTGAATACAGAGGTAGTGCCGGCCGCTGGCCGGCTCCCGCGATGCATCAGTAACCCGGTAGTGCCGGCCGCTGGCCGGCTCCCGCGATGCATCAGTGACCCGGTAGTGCCGGCCGCTGGCCGGCTCCCGCGATGCATCAGCAACCCGGTAGTGCCGGCCGCTGGCCGGCTCCCGCGATGCATCAGCAACCCGGTAGTGCCGGCCGTTGGCCGGCTCCCGCGATGCATCAGCAACCCGGTAGTGCCGGCCGCTGGCCGGCTCCACGCAACGCGTGAATACCAATGCGTTTCCGCCCAGGCGTCATGAAGAGCCGGCCAGCGGCCGGCACTACCAATACCCGGGATGAGGCGACCCGAAGCATCCGTCGATACCCGGGATGCGGCGACCTGAAGCATCCGTGGGGCGGTTACTTCGCCACCCACCAGCCGATCACCAGCGCCACGCCCAGCCACAGCCATTCCACCGCGCCGTTGGCCAGGCCGCTCAGCGTCCAGGCCAGATAGGGCCCCATGCGCAACGCTGATTCCCACGGGGTGAGCCCCATCGAGCCGCCCAGGTAGGCCGAGGCGATCCCCCAGTTGGCCGCCAGCGCAACCAGCACGGTGGCCAGCACGGTCAGCACCACCCGGGGGGCACCGGCGCGCAGGGTGCCCAGGCGCAGCATGAACGCGATCTCCAGCGCGGCTACAACCGCCATCCAGCTGGCCTGGCGGCCGGTGAGCAGGGCGATGAACAACCAGGCCAGCGTGGCCGTGACAACACCAAGCAGAAACAGCGGGGGCCAGAGCCAGTGGCGGCTCCGGACAGGCACGGACGTGGGCGACATGCAATCTTCCTGTAAGTCCCCACAGGATACCGGCTTGCGGGGTGACCGGCGCGTGGGCGGCCACTGGGCTAAAATGGTCGCCTTGCGGGAATTGGCCGCGACCCCCATATCGATCCACATGTATTCCCGTAGCAGTGAACCTGTCCACTTCGAACGCGACTGCGAGGCCGTCATGGTCCCGCAGGGCGAAACGGTCACGCTGCCCGCTGGCAGCTATGGCTATATCACCCAGGCCCTGGGTGGCAGCTATACCGTCTTTGTCGAAGGCAATCTGTTCCGCATCGCCGGCAAGGATGGCGACGCCATCGGCAAGGAAGCGCCCCCGGCGCTGGAACTGCCCGCCGATGCCTCCGACGAGGAGGTCGAAAAACTGGTGTGGCAGCAGCTGCGCACCTGCTTCGATCCGGAGATCCCCTTCAACATCGTCGATCTGGGGCTGGTCTATGAAGTGGACCTCAAGCACCTGGACGACGGCCAGCGCGAGGTCGACATCAAGATGACCCTCACTGCGCCCGGCTGCGGCATGGGCGAGATCCTCGTCGATGACGTGCGCAGCAAGCTGGAAATGATCCCGACGGTGGCCGAGGCCGACGTCGAGCTGGTGTTCGACCCGCCGTGGGGCCGTCACATGATGTCCGAGGCCGCCCGGCTCGAAACCGGCATGCTGTAACCGCCCATCGCCAGCCGGCGTCACGGCGTTCCCCGTAACCAGAACAGGAAATATCCGGTGTCCCAGTCTTCCGTGAGCTTCAACACCACCCGTTCCGCCCAGCCGCGCAGCAGCGAGGAGCGTGAGCGCATCCTGGCCGCCCCCGGTTTTGGTCTGCACTTCACCGATCACATGGTGGAAGTGCGTTGGGACAAGGACACCGGCTGGCACGATGCCGTGGTGCGCCCGTACGGTCCGCTGCAGCTGGACCCGGCCGCCGCGGTGCTGCATTACGGCCAGGAAATCTTCGAAGGCATCAAGGCCTACCGCCACGCCGACGGCTCGATCTGGACCTTCCGCCCGGAGGCCAACGGCCGCCGCCTGCAGCGTTCGGCCCAGCGCCTGGCGCTGCCGGAACTGCCGGTGGAGATCTTCGTCGAATCGCTCAAGCAGCTGATCGCCGTGGATGCGTCGTGGGTGCCCTCGGCCGACGAATCCAGCCTGTACTTCCGTCCCTTCATGATCGGCGATGAAGCCTTCCTCGGCGTGCGCGGCGCGCACAAGGCCGGCTACTACGTCATCGCCAGCCCGGCCGGCCCGTACTTCGCAAAGGGCGTGGCGCCGGTCGCGATCTGGCTGTCCACCGAGTACGCGCGCGCAGGCAAGGGCGGCACCGGCGCGGCCAAGTGCGGTGGCAACTACGCCGCCTCGCTGCTGCCGCAGCAGAAGGCGCAGGCACAGGGCTGCTCGCAGGTGCTGTTCCTGGACCCGGTCGAGGGCAAGTACCTGGAAGAACTGGGCGGCATGAACGTGTTCCTGGTCTACAAGGACGGCACCCTGGTGACCCCGGCGCTGTCGGGCAGCATCCTGGAAGGCATCACCCGTGAAAGCATCCTGCAGCTGGCCCGCGACCGCGGCATGAAGGTCGAAGAGCGCAAGGTCACCCTGGAGGAGTGGAAGGATGGCGTGACCTCCGGCGAGATCGTGGAAGCGTTCGCCTGCGGTACCGCTGCGGTGGTCACCCCGATCGGCCAGCTCAAGGGCGAAGGCTTCTCGGTGGGTGACATCAACGCCCCGGCCGGCGAAGTGACGATGTCGCTGCGCAAGGAACTGACCGACATCCAGTACGGCCGCCTGCCGGACCGTCACGGCTGGCTGGTCCGCCTGGACGCCTGAGTCCTCGGGGTCTGAGCGCAAGCATCGAAAACCCGCCTGGCGACAGGCGGGTTTTTTGTTGCCCGTTCGCCACCGCGCCGGTGGTGCTCCCCCAAGACAGGCCGCGCAGCGTTCGACATCGGTAGTGCCGGCCGCTGGCCGGCTCTGCAGCATTCCGCGGAGCCGGCCAGCGGCCGGCACTACGGGCTGGTCGGGAGCCGGCCAGCGGCCGGCACTACGGGTTGGTCGGGAGCCGGCCAGCGGCCGGCACTACGGGCTGGTCGGGAGCCGGCCAGCGGCCGGCACTACTGTCCTGCGGTGGCAGTGGCGTAAGTGATTGATGCGCAAGTGTTGTCCCGGATTTGTCGGTCGCGACAGCCATTTCAGACAATCCGTGGTGCAATCGGACCACCCGAAAGGCCGTGAGCGCCTTCACTTTCACAAACCCTCGACCCGGAAAGTCTCAGATCCGACATTTCATGTCACTGAAGTGCAGCTGAAACATTGTTGATCGGCCAGTCAGCCACTAGCGTCGCGATGGGCGGTTTGATTCAGGGGAACCGATCCACTCACCGGGCCGATCCGCGCCATCGATTGCAGCAGCCCCCGGATCGGACCTGGATTCTCCGCCGCGACGACGGCATTCACTGTCTGAAAGGGAAATCCGATGTCTCATGTCTCGCAACACCGTTTGCGTCAGCGTGCATTGGTTGTACTGGGCGCGTCCGTTCTGTCGACCCTGCTGCTGGCCACCCCGGCCTTCGCCGGCGATGTGCAGTTGAGCGGCCTGTCCTCGGCGCCGACCCATCAGCGCTTCATCGTGAAGTACAAGGATGGCAGCACCGAGGTCGCCACCCCGACCGCGCTGGCCAGTTCGCTCAAGGCCGCCGCGGCGGCGGTACCGGCCGCCCAGGGCCGCGCGCTGGGGCTGCAGAAGCTGCGCCAGCTGGCGATCGGCCCGACTGTGGTCAAGGCCGACCGGCCGCTGGACCGTGCCGAAGCCGAGCTGCTGATGCGCCGCCTGGCCGCCGACCCGAGCGTGGAATACGTCGAGGTCGATCAGCTGATGCAGGCCACTCTGGTGCCCAATGACACCCGGTTCTCCGAACAGTGGGGCTTTGGCACCAGCAATGCCTCGATCAACGTACGCCCGGCCTGGGACAAGGCCACCGGCGCCGGCGTGGTGGTGGCGGTGATCGACACCGGCATCACCAACCACCCCGACCTCAACGCCAACCTCCTGCCCGGCTACGACTTCATCAGCGACGCGGCGATGGCGCGCGACGGCGGTGGCCGCGACAACAACCCCAACGACGAAGGCGACTGGTACGCCGCCAACGAATGCGGCTCGGGCATTCCGGCCTCCAATTCGAGCTGGCACGGCACCCACGTGGCCGGCACCGTCGCGGCGGTGACCAACAACAGCACCGGCGTGGCTGGCACGGCCTTCAATGCCAAGGTCGTGCCGGTGCGCGTGCTCGGCAAGTGCGGCGGCTACACCTCCGACATCGCCGACGCGATCGTCTGGGCCTCTGGCGGCACCGTCAGCGGCGTCCCGGCCAACGCCAACCCGGCCGAAGTGATCAACATGTCCCTCGGCGGCGGTGGCAGCTGCTCCACCACCTACCAGACCGCGATCAACGGCGCCGTCTCGCGCGGCACCACGGTGGTCGTGGCGGCCGGCAACAGCAACACCAACGTCTCCTCCTCGGTACCGGCCAACTGCGCCAACGTCATCGCGGTGGCCGCGACCACCTCGGCCGGCGCCCGCGCCAGCTTCTCCAACTACGGCACCGGCATCGACATCTCCGCGCCGGGGCAGGGCATTCTTTCCACCCTCAACAGCGGCACCACGGTACCGGGCACCGCATCGTATGCCTCCTACAACGGCACCTCGATGGCGGCACCGCACGTGGCCGGCGTGGTTGCGCTGATCCAGTCCGTCGCGCCCACCGCGCTGAGCCCGGCCGCCATCGAAAGCCTGCTCAAGAGCACCGCACGGCCGTTGCCGGGTGCCTGCTCCGGCGGTTGCGGCGCGGGGATCGTGGACGCCGATGCGGCGGTGACCGCCGCGCTCAACGGCACCGGCCCGGGCCCGGGTACCGGCACCGTGCTGCAGAACAATGTGCCGGTCACGGGCCTGGGCGCCGCCAGCGGCGCCTCGCTGGCCTACACCGTGGCCGTGCCCTCGGGCAGCAGCCAGTTGAAGGTCACCATCGCCGGCGGCAGTGGCGATGCCGATCTGTATGTCCGCAACGGCAGCGCGCCGACCGATACCGTCTACACCTGCCGCCCATACCTCAGCGGCAACAACGAAACCTGCACGATCAGCGCCCCCGCAGCCGGCACCTGGCATGTGCGGGTGAAGGCCTACTCGACCTTCTCCGGGGTCACCCTGACCGCGCAGTACTGATCGCTTTCCCATCGCACCAACGCAGAACGCCCCGGCATGCCGGGGCGTTCGTTCGATCAACACGCTGCGCCAGGGGTTACGCCGCTTCGAACCGGTTCGCGGCGACGTTCTTGCGCACCTGCTCCGGATTCCAGATCCGGCCGTTCATCGCGATGTACACACCGCTCGGCAAGGACTGGACCGCACCGATCGCGCAGCCGATGTTGAACTCGGCATCCGAACCGCGGAACCGTGCCGGGCTCAGCGCGCCGGTCATCACGATGGTCTTGTCGGTGATCGACTTCAGCACCTGGCCCGTCTGCACCATCGAGTCGGTGCCGTGGGTCACCAGCACATGCCGGGTCGGCTGCGCGGCGATCGTCGCCCGGATCAGCTCGCGGTCCTCGTCGGTGATGTGCAGCGAATCCTTGCGCAGGATCGGAATCACGTTGAAGCGGAAGGTCACGCCCAGCTCGCGCAGGATCATCCCGATCTGCGGATCGCCGATCTGATAGTCCGACTTGTCGTCGAAGTAGATCTTGTCGATCGTGCCACCGGTGGTGATGATCAGTAGTTCTTCCATTGCAAGCATCCTGGGTACCAGACAGAAGGGCACGGAACCGCCGCGCCGACCGGTAGATGATACGGCTGACGCCCGCCCGATGCAGGCTTGCGACGCCACACGGTCAGCCGGTTGTGCTCTTGCGCCCGAAGCGCCGCCGCAGCCCCGGCGTGCTCGCCACCCCGATCACCGCCAGCGCCAGCGCCAGCTCGAGCCACCCCCACAACGCGACCTCCGGGTGGCTCCAGGCGCTCATCACCCCGTGGCTGAACCAGAACAGCGCCAGCACCCCGGCCCAGAACATTGCCTTGCCCCGCCGCACCAGCACGCCCAGCGCCAGCAGCAGCGGCGGCAGGGTGAAGACCAGCTGGGTGGCCAGCCAATGCTTGTCCTGCGCGAACCAGACCGCGAACAGCACCGCCAACGCCACCAGCAGCAGGGCCAGCACGATCTCCTGCGCCCGGGTGCTCACGCCAGCCGCCGTGCGATATCGGCCACCCGCCGCCCCAGCGCCCGCGCCAGGATGCTTTCATCCTCGCTCGGCACCGGGTTGTCGTCCGCCCCGGCCACATGGCTGGCGCCATACGGCGTGCCCCCGGTGGTGGTGTGGCTCAGTGCCGGCTCGGTGAAGGGGATGCCCACGATCAGGCAGCCGTGGTGCAGCAACGGTACCTGCATCGACAGCAGCGTCGACTCCTGCCCGCCGTGCAGCGAGGCCGTGGAGGTGAACACCCCGGCCGGTTTGCCGGCCAGGGTGCCGTTGACCCATTCCGCACCCAGCCCGTCCAGGAAGTGCTTCACCGGCGCGGCCATGTTGCCGAACCGGGTCGGGCTGCCCAGCAGCAGCCCCGTGCACTCGGCCAGATCGGCCACGCTCACATAGGGCGCACCGTCTTCGGGCACCGGCGGCAGGGCCGTCTGTGTCACCGCGGCCACCGGCGGCACCGTGCGCAGCCGCGCGCTCATGCCCGGCACCTCGCCGATGCCGCGCGCAATCTGGCGGGCAAGCCGTGCCACTGAACCGCCACGGCTGTAATACAGCACCAGGATCTCCGCCATTTCGCTTTCATCTCGTTGCGTCCGATGCAGGCAGTATGGCAACGCAGCCCGCTCAGGGCGAGGTCCGTGGCGGGCCGGCCGCCGTGAGCAGGCGTGCATGCCGCACACCCGTCATCGGGTACCCTTGCGCCGATGGAACCTCTCGATACGATCAACCTGTGGATCGAACGCGTCCGGGACCGCGCGCGCACGATCAGCTTCGGCCGCTTCCTGTGGCGCCGTTTCCTTGATGACCGTCTGTTCCAGGCGGCCGCCTCGCTGGCCTACACCACGGTGTTCGCGCTGGTGCCGCTGGCCATCGTGGTGTTCGGGGTGCTCTCCGCGTTCCCGGTGTTCGACCGCTGGAGCGACACCCTCAGCGACTACGTGTTCTCCAACTTCGTGCCCAACGCCGCGCGCGCCGCCGAAGGCTACCTGCGCCAGTTCTCGGCCAGCGCCGGGCAGCTCACTGCCGCCGGCTTCATCGCGCTGGTGGTGTCGCTGCTGATCACCCTCAACAGCGTGGAAGAAACCTTCAACCAGATCTGGCGGGTGAGTTCGACCCGACCGAAGCTGACCCGCTTCCTGGTCTACTGGACCGTGCTCACCCTCGGCGCCATGCTGGCGGCGGCGTCGCTGGCGGTCTCGGCGCGGGTGTTCGCGCTGCCGTTGTTCGGCACCAGCGAAGGCCGCTGGCTGGCCAACGTCTCGCTGACGGTCGCGCCGATCCTGATCGAGTTCCTCTGCATCATGCTCGTCTACCGCGTGGTGCCGCACCACACGGTCAAATGGCGGCATGCCATTCCCGGCGCGATCCTGGCCGCGATCATGCTGGAGTTGGTGAAGTGGGGCATGGGCGCTTACCTGGGCAGTTTCCAGTCCTACCAGAAGCTCTACGGCACGGTCGCCTTCGTACCGATCCTGCTGCTGTGGATCTACCTGTGCTGGGTCTCGGTGCTGCTGGGGGCCTCGCTGGCCTCCTCGATCGCCGCCTTCCGCTACCAGCCAGCCGACCTGCGCCTGCCGGTGGGGTATGAAATCTATGGTCTGCTGCGCCTGATCGGGCGTTTCCACCAGGCCCGTGCCGATGGCCGCAGCCTGGATGACGATGAAATCCTGCGGCTGGAGCCGATGCTGACCGACTCGCTGCTGCAGACGCTGCTCTGCGATCTGGAAGCGATCCGCGTGGTGCGCCGCGACGAGCAGGGCGAATGGCTGCTGGCGCGCGACCTGGACAAACTCACCCTGGCCGACCTGTACGAGACCACGCAGATGCGGATCCCGATCAAGGAAGCCTACCTGCCGTATCGCGACGACAGCCTGGGCACGGCCTCGGTGGCCGCACTGGACACGCTGCGCCTGCCGCTGCGCGAACTGCTCAAACGCCGCGTCAGCGATATCTATTCGACCCCCGGAGACAAACCATGACCGCCAAGCCCCTGCTGCTGGCCCTGGGCCTGCTGACGCTGGCCGCCTGCAACAAGCCCGCTGCACAGAGCGAGGCCACTGCGCCCGCCGCCCCGGCCCCGATCGATGAACCGGCTGTGCCGCCGACCGACGCGGTGCCGGCCACCGAGCGCAGGACCGTCGAACAGCCCACGCTCAAGGCCAAGGCGCTGGATGGCACCGACTACGATCTGGCCGCGCACCGTGGCAAGTGGGTGGTGGTGAACTTCTGGGCGACCTGGTGCGCGCCGTGCCGCAAGGAAATGCCCGAGCTCTCCGCGCTGCATGCGATGCGCAATGAGATCGAAGTGGTCGGGCTGGCCTTCGAGGACATCGAGCCGGCCGAGATGAAGGCCTTCCTGGAGAAGCGGCCGGTCACCTACCCGATCGTGATCGTGGACACTTACAACCCGCCGGAAGACTTCGCGATCCCGCGCGGCCTGCCGATGACCTACCTGATCGCACCGGACGGCAAGGTCGCCAAGGAATTCCTCGGCCCGGTCACCGCGCATGACATCGAGGCGCGGATCGCCGCCAGGTAATCCCGTAGTGCCGGGCGCTGCCCGGCTGCTGTGCGCTGCCGCAAGGCGCAGCAGCGTACGGTCACGGGGTGACGAACGCCTCGATCGGCTTCAGCACGCCAAAGTGCTCCTTGTGCAGCTTGCCCTTCAACGGTGGCAGCGCCAGCACCGGTTCGTCCACGCGGGTATCGGGCAGGCGGTCGAGCAGGTTGCGGATCAGGCCCAGCCGCCCGCGCTTCTGGTCATTGAAGTCCACCAGCGTCCACGGCGCATCGTCGTTGTGGGTGGCGCGCAGCATCGCTTCGCGGCTCTCGGTGTAGGCGCTGTACTTGCTGCGCGATTCCAGGTCCACCGGCGAGAGCTTCCAGCCCTTGAGCGGATCGAGGTGGCGTTCGGCGAAACGCTTTTCCTGCTGCGCCTGGTCCACGCTGAGCCAGTATTTGAACAACACGATGCCGTCGTCGATCAGCAGCTTTTCGAACACCGGCGCCTGCGCCAGGAAGCTGCGGTACTACGCCTCGGTGCAATAGCCCATCACATGCTTCGACCCCGGCACGGTTGTACCAGCTGCGGTCCATCAGCACGATCTCACCGGCCGCCGGCAGGTGCGAGACGTAGCGTTGGAAATACCATTGCGTGCTCTCGCGGTCGGTCGGCTTGGGCAGCGCGACCACCTTGCACTGGCGCGGATTGAGATGCTCGGCGATGGCCTGGATCGCGCCGCCCTTGCCGGCGGTGTCGCGGCCTTCGAACAGCACCAGCACGCGCTGCCCGGTGTGCTGCACCCAGCGCGCCATGGCCGCCAGTTCCAGTTGCATCGGTTCCAGCAGGGCCTGGTAGTCCTTGCGCTTGAGCTTGCCCATCAGCGTGCCTCGGTCATCCACGGGAGGCCCGAGCCTAGCGCAGCCGATGCTCAGGCGATGTGTGGGCCCTGCCAACCACGCTCGCGTGCGAGCGCCTCGACCACCGCACTGAAATCGCGCGCGAAGCCGGCCATGTCGAACAGCCCGCTGTCCTCACGACGCTGGGCCAGCGTCGCGCGCGCGGCCTGCAGCGCGGCCGGGTCATTGCCCAGGCGCACTGCGGTGGCCACGAACGCGGCATCATCGGCGACGTTGAAATCGTGCATCCCCAGGTGATGATTCAGGCTGCCGGCCACGCGCGAGGCGAACGTCGTGCCGGGGCAGGTCAGTACCGGGCAGCCGGCCCACAGCGCATCCGATGCGGTGGTGTGGGCGTTGTAGGGATGGGTGTCCAGGAACAGGTCGGCGTGCTGGTAACGCGCCAGGTAGTGCGGGTGGGGCAGGCGCGGCATGAACACCAGCCGCGCCGGATCCAGCTGCGCCTGGCGTGCCGCGCTGCGCAGCCGCGCGTCGGCATTGCCCGGGCCGGAGAGCAGCCACAGCACGCTGCCCGGTATGCGCTGCAGCACCGCCAACAGCCGCTGCATGCTGCGCGGGTTGAGCTTGTAGCTGTTGTTGAAGCAGCACAGCACCATGCCCTGCGCCGGCAGGCCGCAGTCCTCGCGCGACGGTGCCGGTTCCAGCACACGGGTGTTGTCCGAGGGCTGGAACGCGCGCGGCAGGCGCCGCACGTTCTCACTGAAGGCCGGCGCCAGCGCTTCGGGCAGCACGAAGGCATCGGCCAGCACATGATCGATCCACGGCGCGCCGGAGGTGCCCGGGTAGGCGAGCCAGTTGACCTGCACGGGCGCCGGCCGCATCGCCAGCACCTGCGGCGTTCCGCCACCGCCCCAGCCGCGCAGATCGAACAGCACATCGATGCCCGCCTCGCGGATGCGTCGGGCGATGTGCTGATGCGGTTGCGCGCTGACATCGTGCAACGTGTTTGCCGCCTGCTGCAGGCGCTGGCGGATGGGGCTGCCGTCGTCCCCGGTGAGCGCGAACAGATGCAGCTCGAGCATGCCCTGCGCGCGCAGCTGTTCGAACAGCGCCACGGTCAACAGGCCGGTGGGATGTGCGCCGAAGCCGTTGGAAAGAAAGCCGACCCGCAACCTGCCCGCGTGGCGCACCCCGGAAGGCGGCAACCGCGCGATTCCCTCGGCCAGCGCCGCCGCACGTTGCCGCGCACAGGCAAGCTGCTCGGCGGCGCTGCTGTCTTCGCTGAGGAAGGCGAACGGCTCGACCACGGCCTGGCCCTGGGCGACGGCCTGGCGCACCCGCGCCGACAGCCGATCCAGGTCGCGCCAGTCGCACAGGCGGCGTTGCCAGTTGAGCAGCTGCGCGGTGATGTAGGGCTCGCTGGGCAGCAGACGGTGCGCATGGCGATACGCATCGGCGGCCGCTTCGGGCTGACCGGCGTCTTCCAGTGCGTGGCCAAGCCACAGCGTGATCCCGGGGTGCTGCGGCGCGCGATCGGCGGCCTGGCGCAGCAGGGTGGCCGCTTCATCATGGCGACCCTGCATCCAACGTGCGCGGCCGAGCCGGGCCAGTGCCTCGGGATGGTCGCCGCGCAGCTGCAGCGCGCGCGCTGCAGCCTGCTCGCCGGCACGCACGTCGCCGGCCTCCAGCTCGGCGTCGGCCAGCATCACCCACGCAATGAAATCCGTCGGTTTGCGCTGGACGGCCTGACGCAGCTGCAGACGCTGCGGATCGGCACTCATCGTGGCCGCTCCGCGGCGGGCATGCTCAGCTGCCTTCCGCGAGCCGGGCCAGCTCGTCGGCCTGGTGTTCGTGGGTCAGGCGGCTGACCAGCGCATCCAGATCGCCGGTCAGGATGTTGGGCAGGTCGTACAGGGTCAGCCCTTCCACGCGGTGGTCGGTGATCCGGCCCTGCGGGAAGCTGTAGGTCCGGATGCGCTGGCTGCGGTCGCCACTGCCGACCTGCAGCCGGCGGCTTTCGGCCTGGGCGGCGGCCTGCTTGCTGCGTTCGGTGTCCAGCAGCTGCGCTTTCAGGCGCTTCATCGCCTTGTCGCGGTTGGCGTGCTGGCTGCGCTCGGTCTGGCATTCCACCACCACGCCGGTCGGCAGGTGGGTGATGCGGATCGCCGATTCGGTCTTGTTGACGTGCTGGCCGCCGGCGCCGGAGGAGCGGTAGGTGTCCACGCGCAGGTCGGCCGGGTTGATCACCACGTCCTCCACGTCGTCTGCCTCGGGGATGATCGCCACGGTCGCCGCGGAGGTATGGATGCGCCCCTGCGACTCGGTCGCCGGCACGCGCTGCACGCGGTGCGTGCCCGATTCGAACTTCAGCCGCGAGAACGCCCCCCGGCCGACCACGCGCGCCACGACTTCCTTGTAGCCGCCATGTTCGCCGGGGTTGTCCGATTCGATCTCGACCTTCCAGCCCTGGCGCTCGGCGTAGCGGGCGTACATCCGGAACAGATCGCCGGCGAAGATCGCCGCCTCGTCACCGCCGGTGCCCGCGCGGACTTCCAGGAACAGGTTGCCGTCGTCGCGCGGATCGCGTGGCACCAGCAGCAGGGCCAGTTCCTCGTCCAGCTGCTGCAGGCGCTGCTGGGCGGCCGTGATTTCCTCGTCGGCCAGCTCGCGCAGGTCCGGGTCTTCGCGCATCGCTTCGGCGGCGGCGAGATCGGCCTTGGCATGGGCTTCGTCGGCCAGCGCGTTGGCGACCGGCTCCAGCTGCGAAAACTCGCGCGAGAGCGTGCGGAAGCGGTCGTTGTCGCCGACCACGGCCGGGTCGGACAACAGGCGTTCCAGTTCTTCGCGGCGCTCGGCCAGCGCTTCCAGCTTACGGCGCAGGGTCGGCGTCATCATTCCTCGCTACATCGGTACGCACGGCAGGGTGCTGGTAACCCGGCTTGGCCGGGAACAGGCGCTCGGCGGCGCGGGTGAGTTCAGTATCGCCGCTGAGCGCGGCCGCGCGCAGGGCGGCGGTCGGCGGGTGCAGCAGGCGGTTGGTCAGGCCGTGAGCGAGCAGTTCGAGCACTTCCTCGGGTGATTTGCCATGGGCCAGCTGCTGGCGGGCTTTCTCCAGCATCTCCACCCGGGTCGCTTCGCCGTAGGCGCGCAGCTGCCGCAGCGGGGCCTGGTGCACGCTGGCCTGCAGGGTTTCCACAAACCGGGCGACCTGCAGCTCGATGATCGCTTCGGCCTCGGCCGCGGCTTCCCGGCGGCTGCGGCGGTTGTCTTCGACCGCCCGCTCCAGATCGTCCACGGTGTACAGGAAGGCATCGGCCAGTTCACCCACGCCGGCCTCGATATCGCGGGGCACGGCCAGATCGAACAGCAGCATCGGCTTGTGCTTGCGCGTCTTCAACGCGGCAGCGACGTGCGCACGGGTGATCACCGGCTCGCGCGCGGCGGTGGCCGAAAACACCACGTCGGCCTCGCCCAGGTGGCGGTCCAGTTCGCTCAATGGCAGGGCGACGCCGCCATGCCGGCTGGCCAGCTCCTGCGCATGGGCGAGGGTACGGTTGGCGATCAGCAGCCGGCGTACGCGCCCTTCGCTGAGATGGCGTGCGGCCAGTTCGATGGTCTCGCCGGCGCCGACCAGCAGCACGGTGGAATCTTCCAGCCGTGCGAACGAGTTCTGCGCCAGCCGCACCGCGGTGGAGGCCACCGAGACCGGGTTGGCACCGACGCGGGTATCGGTGCGGGCGCGCTTGGCCACCGAGAAGGTCTGCTGGAACAACCGGTCCAGGCGCTGGCCGAGCAGGCCGTGGTCGCGGGCGAGCGCCCAGGCGTCCTTCACCTGGCCCAGGATCTGCGGCTCGCCCAGCACCATGGAATCCAGCCCGGTGGCCACCCGGAACAGGTGGCGCACCGCATCGGCGTCGGCGTGCTGGTAGAGATACCCATGCAAGGTGCCGGCGTGCGACTCCAGCCACTGCGCCAGTGCATCACCGGACTCGGCCACCGCATACAGCTCGGTGCGGTTGCAGGTGGAGAGCAGGACCGCCTCGGCCACCTGCGGGGTATCGCGCAGCGACGCCAATGCCTGGGGCAGGGCGTCGCCGCCAAAGGACGCGCGTTCGCGCAGTTCCACCGGCGCGGTCTGGTGATTCAGTCCGAGCACCCACAGGGTCATTGTTCAGTTGCTTGCGATAAGCTGCTGGCCATTCAAGTCGTCATTTTAAGGCTCAGATGCCCCCGATGCCCGCATTGATTCGCATCTCCAGCGTTCTGCTGCTGTCTTTGTTCACCGCCAACGCCCTGGCCGCCCCCCCGGCAGCCCCGGCCAAAGGCAGGAACAGCACGGCCGAGGCGGTCCCCCTGGCCCCGGTCATGGCGGGCGAATTCGCCCTGCAGGCAGGCAAACTGGGCGACGCCGCGCGCTGGTACCTGGAGGCGGCCGAGGCCAGTGAAGGCGATGCCGGCCTGGCCGAGCGCGCCTCCCGGATCGCCATGCTGGCCAACGATGACAAGCGCGCCGCCCGCGCGCTGGCCCTGTGGGAGCAGCGTGCGCCGCGCTCACTGGCCATGCGCAGCAGCACCGCCGCGCTCGACATGCGCCAGAACAAGGTGAAGGCCGCCCGCACCGAACTGCAGGCGCTGCTCAAGGACCCGGACCCCACCGCCTGGAAGTTCGCGATCGGCGCCCTGATCAGCGGCGGCAGCGATCCCAAGGTGCCGGCCCAGGTGCTGGGCGAGCTGGTCGATGCCAACGCGATCCCCGACCGCCTGGAGGTCTGGCAGGAGTTCGGCCGGCTGGCGATGCGCATGGAGCAGCCCGAGCTGGCCCGGCGCATGGTCGACGAGGTGGTCAAGCGCTTCCCCGATGAACCACGCGTGGCCCTGCTGCATGCCAGCCAGCTCAACCAGGCCGGCAAGACCGATGAGGCCCTGGCCCTGCTGAAGGGCGTGGAGCCCAGGACCACCCAGGACCCGGAGCTGCGCAATGCGGTCGCGATCTCCTACGACCTGATGGGCCAGCCTGCTGCGGCCGAGCGCGTGCTGGCGGTCGGTCCGCAGGATGTGCAGACCTACGGCATGCGTGCGTCGCTGCTGGCCAAGCAGAAGGACGACCCGGGCCTGCTGGCCCTGTATACCGACATCTCCCGGCAGGCGACCAAGCCGGACCCGGCCCAGCGCCTGCTGCTGGGCAAGATCGCCGAGTACCTCAAGCGCTACGAGGAAGCGGTCAACTGGTACCACAGCGTGCCCGGTGGCCCGGAGCGCGATGAGTCGCGGCTGCGGGCGGCCAATGCGCAGAACGAGCTGGGCCGCACCGACAAGGCGCTGGCCGAAGTGCACGCCATCCAGTCCGATGCCACCGTCGATGACGATGCCCGCCGCGATGCCTATCTGCTCGAGGCCGAGCTGCGCCAGCGCGGCAACGACGATGCCGGTGAACTGGACGCGCTGGCCCGTGGCCTGGCGGCGTATCCGGATGAGAACGCGCTGTTGTATGCCCGCGCCCTGGCCTGGGAGCGTCGCGACGATATCCCGCGCGCCGAGGCCGACCTGCGCAAGGTGCTGGTCACCGACCCGGAAAACATCGCCGCGCTCAACGCGCTCGGCTATACCTTGGCCGACCGCACGCAGCGTTATCAGGAAGCCTTGGAACTGATCGACCGTGCGCGCGTGGCCGAGCCGGACAACGCCGCCATCGTCGACAGTTACGGCTGGGTGCTGTATCGCCTGGGCCGCAACGAAGAAGCGCTGGTGCAGCTGCGCCGCGCCTGGACGCTGGCCAAGGATGCGGAGATCGCCGCGCATGTGGGCGAGGTGCTGTGGGTGTTGAACAAGAAGGACGAGGCGCGCCATTTCTTTGAAGAGGCGCGCAAACTCGACCCGGACAACCGCGCCCTGCAGCGCGTGATCGAGAAATACGGCGTATGAATCTGCTGTCCCTGAAAGTCGCGTTTGCCGCGGCCGTGGCGTTGTCGCTCTCCGCCTGTGTATCCCTGGATGAGCGCAAGGCGCCCTCCGCTCCGACCGTGGTCACCACTGTTTCGCCCGCCGCGCAGCAGGCCGAGGCCGAGCGCGTCGCCGCCGTGCGCGCCTCGCCGGCTTGGTCGTTCCAGGGCCGGGTGGCGATCAGCAAGGGCAAGAACGGTGGCAACGGCCGCATCGACTGGCAGCAGCAGGCCCAGGGGTACGTGGTCGAACTCAGTGCCCCGGTCACCCGGCAGAGCTGGAAGCTGACCGGCGACAGCCAGCACCAGGGCGGGCGCCTGGAAGGCCTGGAGGGCGGCACGCGTGAAGGCGAAGACGCCCAGCAGGTTCTGCTGGAGGCCACCGGCTGGGATATCCCGGTCAACCAGCTGCCCGAGTGGGTGCGCGGCCTGGTGGCCGACGCCGCGCCGGCGGGGCTGATCGAGCGCGACGGCGACGGTCGTCCGCGCCGTGTGCGGCAGCTCGGGTGGGAGATCCAGTATCTGGACTGGTACCCGGCCGACGCCGGTCGTCCGGTGCTGCCGCGGCGCATCGAAGCGGTCAATGGCGACGCCAAGGTCCGTCTGGTGGTCGACAGCTGGGTGCTGGCCAGCCCATGAGTGCGTTGGATGCGCGCGAGGGTTGGTCGAACTGGCCAGCCCCGGCCAAGCTGAACCTGTTCCTGCACATCACCGGCCGCCGCCCGGACGGTTACCACGCGCTGCAGACCGTGTTCCGCCTGCTCGACTGGGGTGACCGGATCCGGCTGCGGGTCCGCGATGACGGTCGGATCCGCCGCGAAGGCACCTCGGTGGCGGGGGTGGCCGAAGCCGATGATCTCGCCGTGCGCGCGGCGCTGTTGTTGCAACGTGTCGCGAACGTCGCCCAAGGTGCTGATATCGGCATCGAAAAACATGTGCCTGCCGGCGGTGGTTTCGGGGGAGGGTCGTCCGATGCCGCCACCGTCCTGGTCGCCTTGAACCGTCTCTGGAACGCCGGCCTGGACGTGGATGCGCTGGCCGCGCTGGGGCTCCAGCTGGGCGCGGACGTGCCGGTCTTCGTCCGCGGGCACAATGCCTGGGCCGAAGGCGTGGGCGAACTGCTCACCCCGATCGCACTGCCGCCGGCCTGGTTCGTGCTGGTCCACCCGGGCGTTCACGTGCCCACCCCCGCACTTTTCGCATCACCGGATTTGACGCGGGATGCCCCAGTGGCGAAAATAGCGGACTTCGCTTCCGGGTCTTTGCTCGGGAATGCGTTCGAGCCGGTCCTGCGCCGCCGCGAACCTGCCGTAGAGGCAGCGCTCGCAGCGTTGAGCAGTATCGGCCGGGCACGACTCACCGGGTCGGGAAGCGGTTGTTTCGTCGAATTCGCCACGCGCGCTGCTGCAGAGCAGGGCCTGGCGCAATTGCCGAAGGAACTGCAGGCATGGGTGGCTGCGGGCATGGAGCGCTCGCCACTGCTTGATGTACTCGAGCGTTACTGATTTTGATGCAGGGGCGTCGCCAAGAGGCCCAAGGCACCAGGTTTTGATCCTGGCATTCGGAGGTTCGAATCCTCCCGCCCCTGCCACTAGCGGATATCTGCCGCGACTCCATGCGCATGTCTGCGCGGGCGCGGTGCATACGCCGCGGTGTTGTCACCGCAGACACCTCCGGGTGCCAGCGGCCCAGTTCTCCGCCAATCGCTCCCGCCCGAGACCGTCATGATGCAAGAACACCCCAACCTGCTGGTATTTTCCGGCAACGCCAACAAGCGCCTTGCGCAGAGCATCTGCAAGGAACTGGGGGTGCGGCCTGGCAAGGCGTTGGTGTCGCGCTTCTCCGATGGTGAAGTGCAGGTCGAGATCGAGGAAAACGTCCGCAAGCAGGACGTGTTCGTGATCCAGCCGACCTGCGCGCCCAGCGCAGAGAACCTGATGGAACTGCTGGTCCTGATCGATGCGCTCAAGCGCGCCTCGGTCAACAGTGTCACCGCCGTGGTGCCGTATTTCGGCTACTCGCGCCAGGATCGCCGCATGCGTTCCTCGCGCGTGCCGATCACCGCCAAGGTGGCGGCAAAGATGTTCAGCGCTGTCGGGGCTGACCGGGTACTGACGGTGGATCTGCATGCCGACCAGATCCAGGGCTTCTTCGACATGCCGGTGGACAATGTGTACGCCTCGCCGCTGCTGCTCGCCGATATCTGGCGCGCCTACGGCACGGAGAACCTGATCGTGGTGTCCCCGGACGTGGGTGGTGTGGTGCGTGCGCGGGCCGTCGCCAAGCGCCTGGATGATGCCGATCTGGCGATCATCGACAAGCGCCGGCCGCGCGCCAACGTCTCCACCGTGATGAACATCATCGGTGACGTCGAAGGCAAGACCTGCGTGATGGTCGATGACATCGTCGACACCGCCGGCACCCTGTGTGCGGCTGCCGCGGCGCTGAAGGCGCGTGGCGCCCTCAAGGTCGCCGCGTACTGCACCCACGCCGTGCTCTCGGGCCCGGCGGTGGACAACATCAACAACTCCCAGCTCGATGAGCTGGTGGTGACCGACACCATCCCGCTGCGTGAAGAGGCGCGGGTGTGCAGCAAGATCCGCCAGCTCAGCGTGGCGGAAATGCTGGCCGAGACGATGCGCCGCATCGCCTTCGGTGAGTCGGTCAGCTCGCTGTACGTGGATTGATTTTTTCCGCCCGCCGGCAACGGTGGGTGGTTTCCCGGGGGCATCTGGTCGCGGATGTCCCCTCATCGCTTCGCCATCACGGCGTGGCAAACAACGAAGGTAGTAAACCAGCATGGCCAAGAATCATGAAATCAAGGTCGTCCAGCGCGAACTGCAAGGCAAGGGTGCGAGCCGCCGCCTGCGTGGCGCTGGCCAGATCCCGGCGATCATCTACGGCGGCGACGTCGAGCCGAGCGTCATCCAGCTCAACCACAACGAAATCTGGCTGGCCCAGCAGAACGAGTGGTTCTACTCGTCCATCCTGGACCTGAACCTGGACGGCAAGGTCACCAAGGTGCTGCTGCGTGACATGCAGCGCCACCCGTTCAAGCAGCTGATCCTGCATCTGGATTTCCTGCGCGTGAACGAGAACGAAGCGCTGACCGCCAACGTCCCGCTGCACTTCATCAACGAAGACACCTCGCCGGCCGGCAAGGCTGCCGACGTCGTGGTCACCCACGAACTGAAGGAAGTGAGCATCACCTGCCTGCCGAAGGACCTGCCGGAGTCGATCGACGTCGACCTGGCCGACCTGAAGGCTGGTGACGTGATCTACCTGTCGGACATCAAGCTGCCGAAGGGCGTCGAGATCCCGGCCCTGGCCCAGGGCAAGGACCATGACGACGCGATCGTCACCGCCAAGCTCGGCAAGGAAGAAGCTGCCGACGAAGCGCCGGCTGCAGAGTAAGTGATTGCGGCGCCTGTCCTTCGGGGCAGGCGCCGTTTCTGTATGTACCGGCACAGGGCGGGTACCGACGAAGAAGAGTGATGACAGGATTGCGATTGATCGTTGGCCTTGGCAACCCCGGACCCGAGCACGCCCAGACCCGGCACAATGCCGGGTTTCGTTTCATTGACGCCCTGGTGGAACAGGCCGGCGCGCGCTGGAGCGTGGACAGCAAGTTGTTCGGCGAGACCGCCAAGGTCGACATCGCCGGCCAGCCGGTGTGGCTGCTCAAGCCCGCCACCTTCATGAACCTCAGTGGCAAATCGGTCACCGCCGCACAGCGCTTCTGGAAGATCGAACCGGAACAAACCCTGCTGGCGCACGACGAGCTGGACCTGCCGCCCGGCGTGGCGCGGCTCAAGTTCGATGGCGGCCACGGCGGCCAGAATGGCCTGCGCGACACCATCCGCCTGCTCGGCCATGGCAGATTCCATCGCCTGCGCATCGGCATCGGCCATCCCGGCCACAAGGACCGCGTGGTCCCGTGGGTACTGGGCCGTGCCGGCAAAGACGATGATGTGCTGATCGGTCGTGCCATCGAAGATGCGATCGACGTGCTGCCGCTGGCGGTATCCGGCGATTACAGTGAGGCGATGAAGCGCCTCCACACCCCGAAATAACCACGGTGTACCGACCAACGGTCGGTACCTACCACCCCCAGAGGTTGTCAAAGATGGGTATCAAATGCGGCATCGTCGGTCTGCCCAATGTCGGCAAATCGACCCTGTTCAATGCGCTGACCAAGGCGGGCATCGCGGCGGCCAACTTCCCGTTCTGCACGATCGAACCGAACGTCGGCATCGTGCCGGTGCCCGATCCCCGTCTGAACGAGCTGGCCGCGATCATCAACCCGCAGAAGGTCATCCCGACCGCAGTGGAGTTCGTGGACATCGCCGGCCTCGTCGCCGGCGCGGCCAGCGGTGAAGGCCTGGGCAACAAGTTCCTGGCCCACATCCGCGAAGTCGATGCGATCACCCATGTGGTGCGCTGCTTCGAGAACGCCGACGTCATCCACGTCAACAACAAGGTCGACCCGCTTTCGGACATCGACACCATCGATACCGAACTGGCCTTGGCCGATCTGGACAGCGTCGAGAAGGCACTCAACCGCGCCGAGCGCGCCGCCAAGGGCGGCGACAAGGATGCGGCCGCCCGCAAGCCGGTGCTGGCCAAGCTGCAGGCCGCACTGGCCGATGGCAAGGCAGGCCGCACCGCCGGCCTGGACGAGGAAGAGAAGGCGCTGGTCCGTGACCTGTTCCTGCTGACCCTCAAGCCGGTGATGTACATCGCCAACGTGCTGGAAGACGGCTTCGAGAACAACCCGCACCTGGATGCCGTGCGCGCCCGTGCCGCCGAAGAAGGTGCGCAGGTGGTGCCGGTGTCGGCGGCGATCGAAGAAGAGCTGTCGCAACTGGATGACGAAGACCGCGATACCTTCCTGGCCGATCTCGGCCTGACCGAGCCGGGTCTGAACCGCGTGATCAACGCGGCCTACAGCCTGCTCGGCCTGCAGACCTACTTCACTGCCGGTGTGAAGGAAGTCCGCGCATGGACCGTACGCAAGGGCGCCACCGCCCCGCAGGCCGCCGCCGTGATCCACACCGACTTCGAGAAGGGCTTCATCCGCGCCGAAACCATCGCGTATGACGACTTCATCAAGTACAAGGGCGAAGCCGGTGCCAAGGAAGCCGGTCGCCTGCGCCTGGAAGGCAAGGAATACCGCGTCCAGGAAGGCGACATCCTGCACTTCCGCTTCAACGTCTGAGTCGCCCGCACGTTGATGCCCGCAACGCCCCGCCCCGCGCGGGGCGTTTGCGTTTCCGGCGCGCGTGATCCGCGCCTTTGGACAGGCTGGACAAAAAATGACCAGGCCTCGAAACGCTTGCCTGGTATGCCTCCGCCTCACTTGTCCACAACAAACTCCCACGCCTCTCCACGTACCGTGTGGAAAACCCCTGGGCGGTAGTGCCCGCCGCTGGCCGGCAACCCGTCAGACCCGCCCGCAAGCGACGTGGACAATTTCTGACCACCACTGAAAACCGTTGCAGTGCATCGCTCACCCGGGGTTGTCCACAGCAAACCCCCATCGCTTTCCACGGTGTGTGTGGAAAACCGCGATCCGCGGCTGGACAAAATATCGCCACGCCCTGAAGGCGTTGCGCTGCATGGCTCGCATGCACTTGTCCACACCAAACCCCCGTGGGTTTCCACGGGGTGTGTGGAGAACACGAAGGGCGTCCCGCAGAAACCGGGCTTACAGCGCCGTACCACCAAACTTGTGCGTGTACTGCAGGTTGATCGTGCGGCCCACCGTGTCGAACCAGGAGACGTCGTAGTACGGGTACGGCGTATACGTCGCATCCTTCGGCGGCATCTTGTTGGCGATGTTGACCACCGACAGCGACAGGCGCGAATGATCATCGAAGCGGTACTGCAGCGACACGTTGTAACGGTACGTGGCGCCGATCCACGGGCTGTCGCCGCTGTCCGGATCGAAGCTCTGGTCGTAGCTGTCGTAAGTCGGCAGCCTGCCCAGGCGCGAGCCGTACAGCGTGGCCGACCACGCCGCGTTCTCCCAGGTCACGCTCGCACTGGTCTTGGTGCGCGGGATATCGAAACCGCTGTTGACCGCGAACTGGTCTTCGACCACATCGCCCTCGAACTGCTGGAAATCGTGCGTCTTCACCCAGGTGTGGTTGCCGCTGAAGATGAAGTCGCCGATCCCGGTGCCCAGGCGGTAGCGCAGGCCCACATCGATGCCGCGCGTGGTTTCGCGCGCGATGTTGATCGGGCTCACATGCACGCCGTAGAGGCGGCCATCGCTGGTGCGGGTGACCCGGCTGATCGCATCCACGCAGGTCGGCGAGGCCGCATCGGCGCCGCCCAGGCGGCAGGCCGCCTCATCGCGCAGGATCGTGCTCACGTCCATGTCCTGCACTTGGTCGCGCATGTCGATGTCGAACCAGTCCACCGACAGGTCCAGCCCCAGTGCAGGCGACCACACAACGCCGGCACTCCACGAGGTGCTGGTTTCCGGATCCAGCCTGCGGTTGCCCTCGCGGGTGCGGATCAGGTTCTCTTCGTAGTCCGAGCAGTCATCGCCGCCGTCCACCGCGCAGGTGTAATAGTCGTTGGCACTGGTTTCGTCGTTGCCCGGGCCGGCATACACGTAATGCAGGTCCGGCGCGCGGAAGGCGGTGCCGTAGGAGCCGCGCACCAGCAGGGTCTCGATCGGGCGCCATTCCAGGCCACCGCTCCAGGTCGCCTTGCCGATCGTGTTGCCCGAGTAGCGGTACTGGTCGAAGCGGCCGGCCACGCTGAGGTTGAACGTGTCGTGCAGCGGCAGGCGCAGCTCGGCCGCGGTCGCCCAGCGGTTGCGGCTGCCGTGGCCGTCCGAGTCCTTCCAGCTGTAGTAGTAGTACTGCGTCGCCAGCGGGTCCGGATTCAGCGCGTAGGACTGGTTGCCGAACTCGGCCGTCGCCGCGAAGCCGGCCTTGCCGCCCGGCAGCTCGAACAGCTCGCCGTTGGTCAGGGTCAGCGCGGCGGTATCGGTGCGCGACTTCGGCGTATAGGTGGTGCGTGCGGCGATCGAGTCGTACTCGCTGCGGCTCAGCGGCCGGTACAGGCGCGCCGGGTCGGCGTTGAACACCGGGAACACGTTGTCATCGTCATCGGTGTACTCGCCCAGCTGCTCGCCCAGGAACAGGGCATTGGCCTTGGCGGCGATGATCTGCGGCCAGCGGATGCTGGACTGGTACTGCGAGTGGCTCAACGAGGCCTCGTATTCCCAGTCCGCGCCGAGCGCGCCCTTGAAGCCAGTGGTCACGCTGAAGGTCTTCTGCGTGCTGCGCACCATGCCGTTGTTGAGCCCGCCCATTTCTTCCGGGGAGAACTGGCGCTGCCAGAACTCCACCTGGTCGGTGGCCTGGTTGTAGAAGTAGCCGTCCTCGTTGCCATCGGCGGCCATGCGGCCCCACTGGGTCACATCGCGCATCAGCGCCAGGTCGTGGTAGCCCATCTGCACATCGGCGAACCATTCGGCGCCATTGTCGAAGGCATAGCGCAGCGAGGCGTAGCCGTTGGCGCCGCGGCGCTTGCTGAGGATCGTGCCGTAGCCGATCGACCGGTCGCTGCCGCAGTAGAAGCCGTAGCGCGCACGCTCGGCGTACCGGGTGCTGCCGTTGTTCTGGCCGGCCAGCGCATCGCAGGTGGCCTGGCCCGGATCGAGGTAGTCGTCGTTGTAGTCGGTGCGCAGGTAGGCGCGGCGCGCGGCGCGGGCGCTCTCGGTGGGCGCGTCGAGGGTGGAATCCTGCTGGCTGCGCTCATACGCCCACAACGGCGTCTGCGACTGCAGTTCCAGGCTGTAGACCGCGCTGAAACGGCCCGCATCGAAACCGCTGGCGATGCTCATGCCGAAGGACTCACCGCCGCCTTCGCTGGTGGTGCCCATGCGCATGTCCACAGTGGTGCCATCGACCTGCTTCTTCAGGATGAAGTTGACCACCCCGGCGATCGCGTCCGAGCCGTAGATCGCCGAGGCGCTGCCGGTCAGCACTTCGATGCGCTCGATCATCCCGATCGGGATGTTGGAGACATCGGTGAAGTTGCTGCGGCCCTGGAACGGCATCGGGAAATCGGCGATGCGGGGCCGTTGACCAGCACCAGCGTGTGGTTGGGGCCGAGGCCGCGCAGGTCGACCTGCTGCGCACCGGGCGAGAAATCAGCGCCGCTGGAGGACTGCTGGCTCTGGGTCTCACCGCCGTTCTGGGTCATCGACCGCAGCACGTCGGGCACGCTGGTGAAGCCGCTGGCCTGGATCTGCTCGGCGGTGATGACGGTCACGGGCGCCGGCCCTTCTACCTGCGCGCGTGGAATGCGCGAGCCGGTGACCTGCACCGTATCCAGTTGCTGCACCCCGGGGGCGGGCGTCTGGGCACCCGCGGTCGCGGCCACACCCATCAACGCCAGCTGGATCGACCACGCCATCGCCTGTTTACGCATGAGAATTCTCGAGAAGAAAGTGTCGGCCTCGAGGGAGGCCTGTCCCCCATTCACATTTAGCGAATGGACGGCGCGCATTTAACGCCTTTTTTACGGGGTTGACCACTGCCAGTTTCTCTGGCAAAGAGTGGAAGCGCTTACACCCTCGTTTCATTCAGGGAGGTCAACGTGCACAAGGGTTTCCGGCCGCTCCACGCCTTCCTGTCGCTGCTGCTGGCAGCGCTCTCGATGCCCGGCCATGCGCAAGGGATGCGCAGCCTGCAGGACCCGGGCTATCGCTATTACGAGATAGGTGCGGTGGGCGCGCCCCGGGCAACCCGCACCGAGCCGGCGATGATGCTGATGGGCGGCGGCGAGTGGGTGCCCGCCGCCTTCCAATGGTGGCTGGGGCGCGCCGGCCATGGCCGGGTGGTGATCCTGCGCGCTTCCGGCGCCGATGAGTTGCAGAACCGCCTGTACCGGGACGTCGGCGGGGCGGTCTCGGTCCAGACCCTGGTGTTCAACAGCCGGCGTGCAGCCGATGACCCCGCAGTGCTGGGCGTGATCGCCGCCGCCGATGCGATCTTCATCGCCGGCGGCGACCAGTCGCGCTATATCCGTTTCTGGAAAGGCACGGCGGTGAACGAGGCACTCAACGCACATGTACGTGCTGGCCGGCCGATCGCCGGCACCAGCGCCGGGCTCGCCATACTGGGCGGCTACAGCTATGGCGCGCTGGATGGTGGCAGCGTCACCTCCCTTCGTGCCCTGCGCGACCCCATGGGCAGCGCGGTGACCCTGGACAGTGATTTCCTGGCCATGCCGTACCTGGCCAACGTGGTCACCGATACCCATTTCGGCAAGCGCGACCGGCTCGGGCGCCTGATCGTGTTCGTGGCCCGGGCGGCACAGCGCAGCGGGCAGCAGGACATGGTCGGCCTGGGCGTGGACGAGGACACCGCGCTGTGCGTGGAGGCGGACGGCACCGGCCAGGTGTTCAGTCGGGACGGCGGTTACGCCTGGCTGGTGATGCCGCAGCGCGCCGCCGATCGCCTGCGCGGCGGCAGCCCGCTGGAGTTCCGCGCCATTCCGGTGACCGGGGTGGGCGAGGGCAGCCGCCTGCATCTGGATGGCTTCCGGGTGGACGATGCTGCCTTCCAGATGACGGCCGATATCCGGGAAGGCCGCCTGCAGGTGCACCCGTAGACCCACGCACGCCAGGGGCGTGCGGGCGCTGTCGCGTGCGGGTCACGCGCGCGGGTGATCCGTGGCGCATGCCATGATGCGGGCACCTCCGGATCCGAGTGCGTTGCCCATGTCCCGTCCACGCGCATTGCTGCTGTCCCTGTGTCTGCTGAGCCCGCTTGTCCATGCCGCCGAACCGGTGCTGGTCATCCATGGCGGCGCCGGCGTGGAGCGCAGGGATCTCTCGCCGGCCGAGGAAAAGGCGGCGCGCGCGGCCCTGCAGCAGGCCCTGGTGAAGGGGCATGCCGCCCTGGCAGCCGGGAAGCCGGCGCTGGAGGCCGTGACCGCGGCGATCACCGTGCTCGAAGACGATCCCACCTTCAATGCAGGCAGGGGCGCGGTGTTCACCCACGATGGCCGCAACGAACTGGATGCCTCGCTGATGGATGGCGCCACCCTCAAGGCCGGCGCGGTGGCCGGCGTGCAGCGCGTGCGCAACCCGATCCTGCTGGCCGAGGCCGTGATGCAGCATTCCCCGCACGTGATGATGGTCGGGCAGGGCGCCGAAGCCTTCGCCACAGGCCAGGGCATCACCCTGGTGGACCCGTCGTACTTCCGCACCGACAAGCGCTGGCAGCAGCTGCAGAAGGCTCTCAAGGAAGAAGCCAGCGGCCAGGCCCATGCGGATCTGGAAACGGCGCGCCACTTCGGTACCGTGGGTGCGGTCGCACTCGACAAGGACGGCAGGCTCGCTGCAGGAACCTCCACCGGTGGCATGACGAACAAGCGCTACGGGCGTGTCGGCGATTCGCCGATCATCGGTGCCGGCACCTATGCCGATGCCGGTTGTGCGGTATCGGGCACGGGCTGGGGCGAGTACTACATCCGCACCGCGGCCGCGCACGATATCTGCGCGCGCATGCGCTACCTCAAGCAGGGCCCGGAGGAGGCGGGACGCGCGGTGATCAACGAGCGCATTCCCGCGCTCGGGGGCGATGGCGGTGCGATCGTGCTCGCGGCCGACGGCCGCGTGGCGACACCGTTCAACACGCAGGGCATGTATCGCGGCTGGATCGGCGCCGATGGCGTGCCGCATGTCGCGATCTTCGCCAGCGAAACCCTGCCGTTACCGGGCCAATAGCCTGTCCCGGCAAGGCAATTCGAAATTCGTGTGAAAAAATTCAAAAAGGTTGTTGACAGAACCCCCGTTTATCCCCAAAATTCACGGCTCTTCCACCCCACACCGAAAACGCTTCGGCGCCACGGGACAGGGTGGTAAGGAGGGATACCCA
>Ga0213829_1000408_pt1 | contig 42055 bp, 36 predicted proteins | sample MC6MC0896MG_FD_180665 | JGI IMG/M metagenome (GOLD analysis project Ga0213829, IMG submission 180665) | Enriched soil aggregate microbial communities from Iowa State University, Ames, United States - MC6-MC0896-MG | ecosystem: Environmental > Terrestrial > Soil > Unclassified | place: USA: Iowa... | reverse complement strand
GTGTTCCAGGTTGCCCACCAGCGTGTCGATTTCGGTGGGGTGCATCTCGAACAGGCGCAGGCGGTCGGACGGGCGCAACGCGTCCAGCGTCAGCCAGGGCGAGCCGGGATAGCGGCGCAGCCGGCCGTTGGTGTTGTAGTCGCGGATGCGCGCGACGTAATCGGCCAGCAGCGGCGGCAAGTCCTTCGCTTCCCACAGACGGCCGATGCCGTCAGCGAACTCGGACGTCTTGGCTGCCCAATCGCTGTCCAGGCTGTACAGGCCGGCGCCCGCGTGGGTGTCGATGACCCAGTACGGGGCGTCTTTCTTGTTGAAGTAGTCCAGGGTATGGACCAGGATGGCGTGCTTGAGCACGTCGGCATGGTTGCCGGCGTGAAAGGCGTGGCGGTAGCTGAACACGGGGCTTTCTGCCTCAGGCGGCGGGCCGGATGGCGGCCAGCTCGTCAGTGAAAATGCCGTCGATGCCCCAGTCGAGCAGCAGGCGCGCGCGCTCGGGGTCATTGACGGTCCAGGCCGCGATGCGGTAGCCGGCGGCGTGCACGGCGTCGATCAGTTCGCGGGTGGCGTCCTTCTGGTTGATGTTGAGCGCCACGCACTCGTATTTGGCAAGGCGATCGCGCCAGTCGGCGGGCACCTTTTCCACCAGCAGCGCGCGCGGCAGTTCGGGCGCGGCCTGGCGGGCGGCCTCCAGGGCTTCCTCGGCAAACGAGGACAGCAGCGGCGCCGTGCCGGCGCCTTGCCACAGTTCGCGGGCCGCCAGGGCGACGGCGCGGCCGGTTTCGGCTTCGCGGCCGGGGCAGGGCTTGATCTCGACGTTGCTGGCGATGCCGTTGGCCACCGTATAGCGCGCGACGGCGGCAAAGGTGGGGAGCGGTTCGCCGGCGTAGGCCGCCGAATGCCAGCTTCCGAAATCAAGCTGGGCCAGCTCGGCGTAGGTTTTGGCGGCTGCGGGGCCTTTGCCGTTGGAGGTGCGGTCGACGTCGTCGTCGTGCATCAGCACCAGCACGTTGTCGCTGCTGAGCTTCACGTCGTATTCGAACATGGTGAAGCCGTGTTCGGCGCCGACGCGCATGGCGGCCAGCGTGTTCTCCGGGGCCAGACGGCCGCCGCCGCGGTGCGCGATGGTGCGGGAGTACGGCCAGGAGGGAAGGTTTGCGGTCATTTGGTGCTGCTTTGGGGTTCTTTTGAGACAGGTTGCAAGGATACCTTGTTCTGCGAGACGTCCATGATCATGCGCGTGGCCAGATACAGGCGCGGCACGATGCTGTTGACCAGGATGTATTCGGCATCATTCGAATGCGCGCCGAATCCGCTCAAGCCCATGCCCTCGATGACGGGACCGCGGGCCTTGAGCGCCGCGAAGGCGGCATCCGTGCCGCCGCCGCTGGCCCGGTCCACCACCTTCAGCGGCAGGTCGAGCTCCTGGTAGATCTTCACGCCGTGCTGGGCGAGGGCGCGCGACGCCGCGGTCGCTTCCAGCGGCGGGCGGCGGACCTCGAATTTCACGCTGACCTTGGATTCGGGCAGCAGCTTCTTCTGGACGCGTTCCTCCAAGGTGCGCGACAGGGCGTCGAAGTCGGACACGCGCAGGGCGCGGGCGTCGCCCTGGGCTGTGGCCAGTCCCGGGATGACGTTGCGGTTGGTGCCTGCCTGGGCGACGGTCCAGTTCAGCTTCAGCCCCTCGTCGGGCTTGGAGAGATCGTCAAGCTGCAAGAGCTGGTGCGACAGCTCGTAGAGCGCGTTGACGCCACCCTCTGGCCGGGCGCCCGCGTGCGAGGTCTTGCCTTGCACGGTCAGGTACGCCGCGCCGATGCCGCTGGTGGCCAGCGTCAGGCGCGGTTCCATGCCGCCGCCCTCGAACGAAAAGACTGCATCCTGGTCGGCGCCCAGGCGGGTGATCGTGCTGCGCGCTCCCGGCGAGCTGATCTCTTCGTCCCCGTTGATCAGCACGGTCAGTGTGCCGTAGTCGGAAAACTTCAGTGTTTTCAGAAGCGCGATGGTGTGCAGGATGGCCGCCACGCCATGCTTGTCGTCCGCGATTCCAAGGCCGTAAGCCTTGTCGCCATCGATCCGGAACGGCTGGTCCTTCAGCATGCCGTTGCGGTACACGGTGTCCATGTGGGCGATCAGCATGATCTTCTTGGTGCCGCCGCCCTTGAATTGCGCATGGACCATCGGCCCGACCTTCTCGGGGGTGTCGTCAAGCCGGAAGACGTCGGCCGGCGCAATGATCTCGACGGTGCCGCCTAGTTCCTTGAGCCGGTCGCGGATCAGTTCGGCGATGCGTTCGACGCCCTCGACGTCCTTGCTGCCCGATTCGATGTTCACCAGATCGCGCATCGTATCGAGCATGGCCTGCTGCTGGCCCTTGGCCGCGTCCAGCACGTTCGCCACGGGCGCGGCCGGCGCGGCGTGGGCGAAGCCCAGAATCGCCAGGGCGGCGCAGGATTTCAGAAGAGGCAGGCGGTAAGGCATGAACGGCATCGTGGGGGACCTTTTTTGCGCGCGGGAAGGGGGGGCGGCCTGGCGCCGGCCGGGGCGGGGCGGGCTCCGTCGTGCGGGCTAACCCCAGGCCACGATACGAGGGCGGCGCGGAGGCGGTAATGGGAGTTTCCCGGGTTGACGGCGCGGGCCGTCCGTGGGGACGGATGGTCCGCCAGGCGCTGCATTGCCCGGTGATTGGCGCGATGGCCGCGCGATGAATGAGAAATGGTAAAATCCGCCCGCTGAACCCGGTTTCAACCGGTATGGGAATAGAGGCGAATCGATTTCGCCTTTTTTTATGCGTTTTCGTGCGGCCCCGGGCGTCTACCCCCGGAGCGCGGCAACAGGGATTCCATGTTCGAATTTATTCGCAGCCATCGGCGCTGGATGCAGTTCATCCTGCTGATCTTGATCGTGCCTTCCTTCTTTCTGGTCGGGATTCAAGGCTATGACAGCTTCATGAGCCGGGAGCCCGAGCTGGCGACGGTGGCTGGCCAGCCGATTTCCCGCGCCGAGTTTGACCAGGCGCACCGTAACCAGCTAGACCAGTTCCGCCAGCGCCTGGGCGCCCAGTTCGATCCGGCTGTGATCGATACGCCCGCGCTGCGTGAAGGCCTGCTGAACCAGCTCATCAACCAGCGCCTGCTTGCCAATGTGGCCGCCGACAACCGTTTCTCGGTGTCCGACGAGACGCTGCGCAACACGATCGCCGCCATCCCTGAAGTCCAGGACAACGGCCGCTTCTCGCCCGAGCGCTATCGCCAAGTGCTGGCCGCGCAGGGCATGTCGCCGACGTCGTTCGAAGCCGGCCTGCGCCGTGACCTCGCCATCGCCCGCGTCCTCGAGCCCGTCGGCCAGTCGGCCCGCGCGCCCGCCGAAGTCGTGGCTGCCGTCGATTCGGCGCTGACGCAGGCCCGCACGGTTCAACTGCGCAACTTCTCCGCAGCCGACTTCCGTTCGCAGGTCACCGTCACGCCGGCCGACATCCAGGCCTGGTACGACGCCAACAAGCAGCAACTGCAGGTGCCGGAACAGGTCCAGGTCCAATACCTGGTGCTTGACGAAGCCGCCGCGACGCAAGGCGTGCAGGTCAAGGACGAAGACCTGGCTGCGTATTACGAACAGAACAAGAACCGCTTCGGCCAGCCCGAGCGCCGCCGTGCCAGCCACATCTTCTTCGAGCTGCCGTCGGGCGCGGAAGATGCTCGCAAGGCCGCGCGCGCCAAGGCGGAAGACGTCGCCAAGCAGGCCGCAGCCGATCCCGCCAAGTTCGCGGAACTGGCCGCCCAGAATTCGCAGGACTCGGGGTCGGCCGCCAAGGGCGGCGACCTGGGCTGGATTGCCCCGGGCGCCCAGGCGGGCCCGCTGGACAAGGCCATCTTCGGCCTCGCCCAGAACCAGGTGTCCGGCGTGGTCGAAAGCCCGTTCGGCCTGCATATCCTGAAGGTCACTGAAATCAGCCCGGCCGCCATCAAGCCGCTGGCTGAGGTCAAGGACCAGATCACCGCCGAAGTCCGCAAGCAGATCGCCGCGCAACGCTTCTCTGAAATGGCCAGCCAGCTGAACAAGCAGGTCTACGACCAGCGCGACAGCCTGCAACCGGCCGCCGACGCCGTCGGCCTGAAGCTGCGGACCGCCTCCGGCGTGACCCGCGAGGGCCTGCTGCCTGCCGACAAGGCCGGCCCGGGTTCCGCCGCCGACAGCCCGGACGCCGCGCTGCTCGACAACCCGCGCGTGCGCCAGGTGCTGTTCTCGCCCGACGTGCTGCGCGAAAAGCAGAACTCCGGTGTGATCGAACTGTCGCCCGACACGATGGTGGCCGTTCGCGTCGCCGCCGTCGAGCCGGCGCATGTGCCGCCGCTGGACAAGGTCAGCGAAGTCATCCGCGGCAAGCTGCTCGACGAGCGCTCGGCCGAAGCCGCCAAGAAGGCCGGTGAGGCGGCGCTGGCTGCCAACAAGGCCAATCCCGCCGCCACTGAGGGCTTCGGACCCGCCATCACGGTGACGCGCCAGAATCCGCAAGACCTGTCGCGCCAGGTGCTGGACGCCGTGATGCGCCTGCCCTCGTCCGCGCTGCCCGCGTTCACGGGTGTGCAATCCGGCGTGGACTACACGCTGGTGCGTCTGGAAAAGGTGGAAGCCGGCAAGGCGGAAGCCGCCGACAAGGAGCGCCTGGCGCAGCAACTGGCGGGCGCCTGGGGCCAAGCCGAAAACGAGGCCTTGATCCGCATGCTGCGCGAGCAGTACGAGGTGAATGTCACGCCTGCCGCCGCCGATGTCATCCGCGGCGACCAGGCCCAGGCCGCGGGCTGATCGCCTTAGGAACCCCTCAGTTCAACATGGGCCGCAGCGCCGGCCACACGTTGTCCAGCAATTGAGGCTGGGCATCCTCGTTAGGGTGGATGCCGTCAGCCTGAAACATCGCCCGGTTCGTTGCGATACCTTCCATCAGGAAGGGCACGAGCCGGGCGTTTTCGTTTTTGGCGACATTGGAAAACACCGCGGCAAAGCGTTGGGCGTAGTCCCGGCCGTAATTGGGCGGAATCTGCATCCCGACGATCAGCACGTCGGCATCGGCCTTGCGCGCCGCCTGGGTCATGGTCCGCAGGTTCTGTTCGGTCATGTTCAGAGGCAGGCCGCGCAGGGCGTCATTGGCGCCCAGTTCCAGCACCACGACGGCCGGCGCGTGCTGGCGCAGCAGAGCGGGCAGGCGGGCAACACCGCCGCTGGTCGTATCGCCGCTGATGCTCGCATTGACGACCTGGAACTTCGGGTATTGTTCGGAGATCCTCGCGGACAGCAGGGGCACCCAGCCCGTGCCGCGCTTGATGCCGTATTCGGCGGACAGGCTGTCGCCCACCACCAATACGGTGCGCGGCGAGGAACCCTGGGCCGCCGCGACGGTCTGAGCGTGGGCGGGCGCGGCCACGGCGGTCGCGAAGGCAGTCACAAGAAGCAGACGGGAAAATAGGCGCATGGATAGCAATAACTCAATCGTGGTGAAAGGGCTGGGCAAGCGGGTGGCCGATGCCGGCGGGTCGCTTTCTATCCTGGAAGGAATTGATTTTACGGTCGCGGCGGGTAGCGCCGTCGCCATCACGGGCAGCTCAGGCTCGGGCAAGTCCACTTTGCTGGGACTGCTGGCCGGTCTGGATGTTCCCAGCGTGGGCAGCGTACACCTTGCGGGCCAGGACTTGTTCGCGCTGGACGAAGACGGCCGCGCGCGCCTGCGGGCCAATCATGTCGGCTTCGTGTTCCAGTCATTCCAGCTGTTGCCAAACCTGACCGCGCTGGAAAACGTGATGCTGCCGCTGGAACTGGCCGGACAGTCCGCGCGCGAGGCCGCGCAGGCCATGCTGGAGCGGGTCGGGCTGGGCGCGCGACTGCACCATTATCCGCGCACGTTGTCGGGCGGCGAACAACAGCGCGTGTCGCTGGCCCGGGCGTTTGTGGTGCAGCCGGACCTGCTGTTTGCCGATGAACCCACCGGCAGCCTCGACGCCGCAACCGGCGTGACGGTCATCGATCTGATGTTCGACCTGCACCGCGAACACGGTACGACGCTGGTGCTGGTCACGCACGATCCGCAACTGGCGGCGCGCTGCGGGCGGCAACTGGTGTTGGCGGCCGGCCGCATGGTGCCGGACGCCTGAAGCCAATTGCAATTCGCAAATTGCAATTGGAGATTTCGATAGAAAACACCGTTTGTGTCTGCGCAGCGTCACTCGGAAAAAATGCCTGAATTCCGATTGCTGCCGCAAATGCTCGAGAGTAGGCTGATTTGCAAGTCAGTCGGCAGGAACGCCAACGCACACGCAGCGGCTCACGCCTTGCAGTTGGTCGGATGGTGAACTTGGCTCGGCCTTAGCTTTTACGCAGAAGTGCCGCTAATGGAATGAAGAATGCCGTGTCGTTCTATTTCTTCCCAAGCCAAGGAGTTGCCATGTCTGTTCGTGCATCTATCCATGCGTCCTTGTTTGTTGCGTTGCTGGCGCCTGCGGTTGCCAGTGCCAGCGGTGGCATCATCCGCTTTGTCGGGGCCATTGTGGAACCGGCGCTCTGCATGCCGCGCGTGACGCCGGCAAGCGCGGCTGCGCTTCCCCGAGTGGCCTGCGCGCCGGAATTCCGGACGCACGCAGTCGATCCGGCGCTGCGGGTCAAGACCTCGGTGCGGGAAGTGCCTGCGCAAAATACCGAAGCGCCGGCTTCGGGCAAGCGCTATCTGGTGACGCTGGAATACCTGTAGGACTGGCGCTGTCCCAGCATGCCGGGACAGCTTGAACCAGGTAACGCGCGGACGGCCCGGCCGCCGCGCGGTCAGCCCAGGTTGCGGATTTCCACCACGGGATCAACGTCCGCTGCATAATTTACGCCTTCGATTTCAAAGCCGAACAGCCGCAGGAAATCGCGCTTGTAGCCCGCAAAATCAGTCAGCGCATAGAGGCTGCTGGTGTCGACCTGATTCCACAGCGCTTGCACGCGCGCCTGCACCTTCGGATCCAGTTCCTTGTAGTCGGCGCGCAGCCGTCCTTCGTCGTCCAGGATCGGCGTCGGGCCGCACAGGCTGTCGCGATAAAGCCCATATACCTGTTCGATGCAGCCTTCGTGCGTGCCGTCTTCCTTCATGACCTTGAAGAGCAGCGACAGGTACAGCGGCATCATCGGAATGGCCGAGCTGGCCTGCGTCACCACGGCCTTCAGCACCGATACCCGCGCGTCGCCGCCGCGTGCGGCCAGCTTGGCGCGGATGTCCAGTACGCGCTGGTCCAGGTCTTTCTTGGCCGCGCCGATGGAACCGTTCCAGTACACGTCGTGCGTGATCTTTTCGCCCAGATAGGTGAAGGCGGTGGTGGTGGCGCCGTCGGCCAGCACGCCGGCCTCCAGCAGCGCGTCGATCCACATCTGCCAGTCTTCGCCACCCATCACGGCGACGGTGGCGTCGATCTCGTCCTGCGAGGCGGGCTCAAGCACGCCGTCCTTGATGAGTTCCTTGTCGGTATCCAGGCCACGCAAGGTCACGGACTTGCCGATAGGCTTGAGCGTGGAGGTATAGACCTGGCCTGTCTTCGGGTGCGTGCGGCGCGGGGCGGCGAGGCTGTAGATGACCTGATCGACCTGGCCCAAATCCGCCTTGATGGCGGCGATGGTCTTTTGCTTGATTTCGTCGGAGAAGGCGTCCCCGTTGATGCTTCTGGCGTACAGCCCTTCGGCTTCGGCGAACTTGTGGAACGCGGCGCTGTTGTACCAGCCCGGCGTGCCCGCCTTGCCGGCGTCGCCCGGCCGTTCGAAGAAGACGCCCAGCGTCTGCGCGCCACAGGCAAAGGCCGCGCTGATTCGCGCGGCCAGTCCATATCCCGTGGACGCGCCCAGGATCAGCACACGCTTGGGGCCCCCGGACACCGGTCCTTGCGCCTTCACGTAGTCGATCTGTTGCTTCACGTTGGCTTCGCAGCCGGCAGGATGGGTGGTGACGCAGATGAAACCGCGCACGCGGGGCTTGATGATCATGGGAGCCTCTTGTTGGGAATACGCCAGGGGCCGATGCCGGAATGGGCATCAGGCGAAGCGCATTGTACGGGAGGCGGCCGGCCCGCAATCGCGGGGCTGCCGCCGTTCAGCGCCGGGCCTACGTGCCGCGGGCAGTCCGCGCCGCAGCGGCGCTTTGCGCGCGGCCGCGCCGCCATTCGATCATGCCGATTCCCACGCCGCTGGCGCAGATGATGGCGATGCCCAGCCAGGTGAGCGGGTCGGGAAAATGGCCCCACACAAGCCAGCCCACCGACGTGGCGCTGATGATCTGCAGGTAGATGAACGGCGCCAGCGTGGACGCCGGCGCGCGGCGGTAGGCGGCGATCTGGAACAGGTGTCCCACGCAGCCCGTGATGCCGGTCGAGATCAGCACGGCCCAGTCGAACGCCGACAAGGCCTGCAGGAAGGGCAGGGCGGGCGGCAGGATGAAGGGCAGGGCAAGGGTCAGGCAGATCGTGCCCACCGCGCCGCTCCAGATCAGCGAGGTGAACGGATCGTCGCCGGCGACGCGGCGCGTGGCGATGAACTGGGCCGTGAAGCAACAGGCCGTCAGCAGGCCGAAGATCGTACCGACCGGATGCAGGCCGCCGCCGGGGCGGATGACGATCAGCACGCCAACGAAAGCGATGCCGGCCGCGACGAAGCGCGACATGCGCGCGGGTTCCTTCAGGATCCACGGCGCCAGCGACAGCACGAGCAGCGGCGCCAGGAAATTGATGGACGTGGCTTCGGCCTGGGGGATGTAGCTCAGTGTCGTGAAGAACATGAGCGTGGCCAGGAACATCGAGCCGCCCCGGATGAGTTGCTCGCGCGGCTTGGTGCTGCGCAACACGCGCATGCCGCGCGCGGGCAGCACGAGCGCCAGCACCAGGACAAGGTGGATGGCATAGCGGAACCATGACAGCACCAGCAAGGGCACGCCCGCGTCCATGACCCACTTGCCGCTTGCGTCCAAACACGACAGAGTCCACATCGACAGCACCAGCAGCAGCACACCGATCATCGGGCCGCGTGCGGCGGACGCGCCGGGGCGCGGTCGACCGTTATCGGCCGGGGACATGGACGGTACTCCTTTCAGCGTGCACGGGGCATGGCGCCTTTGGGGCGATGGGCGGCTGACATGATACGCTCATCGCGCCGGGGGAAAAGGCCAATGATAGAACTACGCAACGTCGAAACGTTTTTCTGGGTCGCCACGCTGGGCAGCTTCCGCGCCGCGTCCGACAAACTCAACACCACGCAGCCTGCCGTCTCGCAGCGCATCGCTTCGCTGGAAGCCGACCTGGGGGTCAAACTGTTCGAGCGCGATGCGCGCGGCGTCAAGCTGACCGCCAAGGGCCACGAACTGCTGTCGCATGCCGAGCGCATGCTGCAGGTGCGGCGCGACATGTTCGAAGCCGCGCGCGAGCAGAACGTCATGTCGGGCACCGTGCGCATCGGTGTTGCCGAGACCATCGTGCAGACCTGGCTGCCCGCGCTCATCGAACTGATCCACACGACGTATCCCGCGCTGGTGCTGGAAATCGAAGTGGACACGACGCATGTGCTGCGCTCGCACCTGATGTCGCGCCAGATCGATCTGGCCTTCCTGATGGGTCCGGTGCTGGAGGCGCGGGTCGAGAACCTGCCGCTGTGCACGTATCCGCTGGCGTGGGTGGCCAGCCCGCTGCTGGATCTGGGGCCTGAACCCCTGACGCTTGCCACGATCGGCAAGCTGCCCATCATCACCTATCCCTCCAACAGTTCGCCGTACCGCGTCGTGCGAGACATGCTGACCCGCGCAGGTGTCACATCGCCGCGCATGTATGGCAGCGCCTCGATGTCCATGGTGGTGCGCATGACGCAGGACGCCATCGGCACCAGCGTGATCGCGCCCGTGTTCCTGGGCAAGGAACTGGCGCGTGGCGAGCTGCGTATTCTGCAGGTGCAGGCCGACCCGTTGCCGAAACTGAGCTTTACCGCAACCTGGGTGCAGGGTCCCGACAGCCATGCCGTGCGCGTCATTGCGCAGATGGCGCAGAAGGTCGCCGCGCAGACCTGAGCGGCATTCATTCCCGTAGGTGTTTTCCCGAGCCGATAGCGCCGCCGGCGGCCTTCGTGCATGCCCGCGACGCCAGCCTTCGCGTGTGGCAGTGGGCCGCAAAGCCGCGCCGATGCGTCGTTTGCGGGAAATGACGCCGCGCCGTGCTGCGAGACCCAAGAAAAATTTATACCCCCACATCGGAACATACGATTGGACGGTCGCCGCCCCTGGCGATGCAATGGCGCTCATAACGAAGTAGCGGCTGGATACACATCCGTGACCACCGATTCCTACCGGCGCGCGACCAGGACAACGGGATCCCGCGCGCGACACACGATCCCGCAGCCAGGAGTTTTTCCATGAAGAAGTCCCTTGCTTTCGCCACCATCGCCGCCAGCCTTCTGGCCGGCGCCGTCCACGCCCAGGACCTTCCCAAGACCCACTTGAAGATCGTGGGCGGCCTGTCGAACCTGACCGCCTACAACGACTACGAAAAGCCGTTCTGGACCAAGACCATTCCCGAGCAGTCCAAGGGGCAGGTCACGGCGGAGATCAAGGGCTTCAATGAAATGGGCTTGAAGGGGCCCGAGCTCCTGCGCCTGATGTCGCAGGGCGTGATCGAATTCGGCACCGCCACGCTGTCCTACTTTGCCAGCGACAATCCGATCAACGAGGCCATCGACCTGGCCGGCCTCGCGCCCGACGTCAAGACCGCGCGCGCCGTGACCGAAGCCTTCGAACCCGTCTACGCCAAGCTCTACGGCGAAGGCAACAACGTCAAGCTGCTGGGCATTTCCACCTATCCGGCGCAAGTGCTGTTCTGCAATGCCGAGATCAAGGGCCTGGCCGACATCAAGGGCAAGAAGGTCCGCACCAGCAGCCGCACCACGGCCGAGTTCGTCGAGGCGCTGGGCGGTTCGAGCGTGACGATGGCCTTTGGCGAAGTCGTTCCCGCGCTGCAAAACAAGGTCGTCGATTGCGCCATCACGGGCTCGCTGTCGGGCTATTCCGCCAAGTGGTACGAGGTGTCCACGCACCTGGTCGCGCTGCCGATCAACTGGAATCAGCAGATCCATGCCGTCAACCAGAAGGCCTGGGACAAGCTGGATCCGAAGGTGCGCACGTTCCTGCAAGCCCAGATCACGACGCTGGTCGACAACATCTGGGATGCCGCCGCCCGCCAGACGCAGGAAGGCTATGACTGCAACACCGGCGCGGCCGCATGCCCCTTCCCGGTCAAGGGCAAGATGGTCCTGGTGCAGCCGTCCGAGGCCGATCAGGCGCTCCTCAAGAAGGTGGCGCAAGAGGCCGTCCTGCCCAAGTGGGCCGCCCGCTGCTCGGCGCAGTGCGTGAAGGACTGGAACGCAACCGTCGGCAAGACGCTGAACCTGACCGCAAGCAAGTAAGTGCCAGGATGCGCCGGCCTGCGGGCCGGTGCAGATTACGGCCGGTAATGGCGCGCGGTAGCCCGTGACCTTTGCATGAGGTCCGCGGCGCCCGCACGCGATGGCAGGCCGTGCCACCCGAGGTTCCATCCATGACTCAAACCGAACACTTCCGTCTGCTCGGCGGCCTTTTGCGGCGCGCGGAGAGCTTTTCCCGCGCGGCTGTGTGGGCCGGCGGCGCCCTGACCGTGGCCAGCGTGCTGCTCATCTCCTTCGACGTGCTGGCCCGCAAGTTCCTGGGCTTCACGACCGGGGGCGCGGATGAACTGTCCAGCTACGCGTTTGCCATCAGCACTTCCTGGGCGCTGGCGTTCGCCACGCTGCAGCGCGCCAACGTGCGCGTCGATGTGCTCTACCAATATTTGCCAGTGCGCCTGTCGGCCGTGCTGGATTGGATTTCCATGGTGGCGATGGCCGTCTTCATGGTGTTCCTGACGTATTACGCCTACGACGTGGTGGTGACGTCCTGGACGCAGAAGTCGGCGGCCAACACGCCGCTCGCCACGCCGCTGTGGATCCCGCAGGGCCTGTGGGTGCTGGGTCTGGCGTGGATGTGCATCACGGTCGCGCTGATGCTGGCGCGAGCGTCCGCCGCGCTGGTCACGGGCGACATTGAACTGGTCAAGCAGATCTGCGGCGTGCGTTCGGCGCAGGAAGAAGCTGACGAGGAAGCCGCCGCCGGCGAGCGCATGGTGAAGGGAGAAGCCGCATGATTGCCACCGCTTTGACACTGCTGCTGGTCCTGATCGGCCTTTCCATCCCCGTGGGCGCCGCGCTCGGCGTGCTGGGCCTGATCCTGGACCCGATGTTCTCGATGCTGCCGCTGACGCGGGCCATCGGCGAGATCTCCTGGAGTTCGAACAACGAGTTCCTGCTGGTCGCGATTCCGCTGTTCATCATGCTGGGCGAGGTTCTGCTGCGCGCCGGCTTTGCCGAGCGCATGTACAGCGCGATGAGCCTGTGGCTGTCGTGGCTGCCGGGCGGATTGATGCACGCGAACATCGGCGCCTCGACGCTGTTCTCGGCGACCTCGGGCTCCAGCGTGGCAACCGCCGCCACTGTGGGCACCGTCGCCATTCCGCAGATCCGCAAGTATGGCTACAACGAGCCCCTGTTCCTCGGCAGTCTCGCCGCGGGCGGCACGCTGGGCATCCTGATCCCGCCGTCGATCAACCTCGTCATCTATGGCGTGCTGACGAACTCGTCGGTACCCAAGCTGTACCTGGCCGGCATCATCCCCGGTTTTGCGATGGCAGCGCTGTTCATGCTGACGGTCGTGATCGCCTGCGTGGCCAAGCCGTCGTGGGGCGGCAAGAAGATCCACGCGACGTGGGGCGAACGCATCGCCAGCCTCGTGCATCTGGCGCCGCCGCTCGGCATCTTCTTCCTGGTGGTCGGTTCGATCTACGCGGGCCTGGCGACGCCGACCGAGGCCGCTGCGCTGGGCGTGCTGGGCGCGTTCATCCTGGCCGCGTGGTTCCGCCGCCTGACGTGGTCGATGCTGCGCGAGGTGCTGGAAGGCACGATGCGGTCCACGGCCATGATCATGCTGATCGTCATCGCCGCCAGCTTCCTGAACTTCGTCATGTCCGCGACGGGCCTGACCGATGCGCTGACCAAGTCCATCACCGGCCTGGGGCTGTCGCCGGGCTGGATGCTGCTGATTGTGGTGATCTTTTACCTGGTGCTGGGCTGCTTCATGGAGACGCTGTCGATGATGATCACGACGATCCCCATCGTGGCGCCCATCATGATCGGCCTGGGCTACGACCCGATCTGGCTGGGCATCGTCATCATCGTGCTGGTCGAGGCCGCCCTCATCACGCCGCCCGTGGGCCTGAACCTGTTCGTCGTGCAAAGCCTGCGCAAGAGCGGCTCGATGAGCGCCGTGATTGTCGGCAGCCTGCCGTTCGTGGCGGCCATGTTCGTGATGCTGGCGCTGCTGGCGTTCTGGCCCGACATCGCGCTGTGGTTGCCGCGCGTCTTCGGTTGATAGCTCTTTGATTCCGGCGCGGCCCGTCGGCCGCGCCGCTTCCCACTCTTCTTCGCAGGACTGATATGAAAGCCGTATTCAAAATCGACGACGCCAATCCCCGCCAGGTGGAAGTGGCCTTCAACAAAGTGATCGTGGCGGGCTGGGCCGGCCGCGACATGGCCGCCATCGAACACCATATCGAGGAACTGGCCGCAATCGGCGTGCCGCGTCCGAGCAGCGTGCCGCTGTACTACCGCATCGCCGAGAATCAGCTTACCCAGTCGGCCGACGTGCAGGCGCTGGGCGAGGAATCGTCGGGCGAAGTCGAGACGTTTGTTTTTGCGGTCGATGGCGAGATGTACGTCAGCATCGCGTCCGACCACACCGACCGCAAGCTGGAGACGGTCAGCGTGGCGATGTCCAAGCAGGTCTGCGTGAAACCCGTGGGCACCGAGGCCTGGCGGCTTGCGGACGTGGCGGGGCACTGGGACGAGCTGATCATCCGCGCCTACATCGTCGAGAACGGCGAGAAGGTGCTGTACCAGGAAGGCCCGCTGTCCACGTTGCGCACGCCGCAGGACCTGATCGCGGGCTATACGGGCGGCGGCGCGATCCTGCCGGAAGGCGCGGGCATGACCTGCGGCACGGTGGCCGCCATCGGCGGCATCCGCCCGGCGGCGGATTTCACGATGGAACTGCACGATCCGCGCCTGAACCGTACGCTGCGCCACCGCTATCATGTCGAGTCGCTGCCCGTGGTCGCCTGAAGGCCGCCACGCTCGGCGCTGAATCCGGGCGCGTTCCTTGCGAAGGCGTCCGTCCGAACACTTACGCCGCCAGGCGGCATTAGGACAATGATGGTTTCGACCTTGAATGATCTGACCTCGGCCCTGCGTGAGGGCCGCAGCACCTCCGTTGCGCTGACCGAAGCCGCGCTGGCGCGGGCCCAGGATCCGGCGGGCGAGGGCGCTCGCGCCTTCACCAAGCTCTATGCCGATTCGGCGCTGGCGCAGGCGCGCGCGTCGGACACGCTGCGCGCGGCCGGCATCGTCCGGTCGGCGATCGAAGGGCTGCCCATCAGCATCAAGGACCTGTTCGACATCAAGGGCGAGACCACGATGGGCGGCTCGGTTGCGCGCGAAGGCGAGCCTGCCGCCGAGGAAAGCGCCGAGGTCGTGCAGCGCCTGATCGCCGCGGGCGCCGTCATCATCGGCCGGACCAACATGACGGAGTTCGCCTATTCGGGGCTGGGCATCAATCCGCATTACGGCACGCCGCTCAATCCGTACGACCGCGCCACCGGCCGCATTCCCGGCGGCTCGTCGTCCGGCGCGGCGGTGTCGGTTGCGGACGGCATGGCAGTCGCGGGCATCGGGTCGGATACGGGCGGCTCCGTACGAATTCCTGCCGCGCTGTGCGGCCTGACCGGGTTCAAACCCAGCGCCTGGCGGGTTTCCATGCAGGGCGTGCTGCCCTTGTCGGCGAATCTGGATTCCATCGGCCCCATCGCCGCCAGCGTGCGCTGCTGCGCCGAACTCGACGCCATCCTGTCGGGCGACGCGGGACCTTTGCCGCAGGCGCTGCCGGTGCGTGGCCTGCGCCTAGCCATTCCGACGACGCTGGCGCTGGACGCCATGGACAAGCATGTCTCCGACACCTTTGCGGCGGCGGTGCAGCGGCTGGAAGCAGCCGGCGCACTGATCGACCGGATCGAAATTCCGGAATTCGCCGAACTGGCCGCCATCAACAGCAAGGGCGGCTTCACTGCCGCCGAGGCCTGGGCCTGGCACCGCGACCTGATCGCACGCGCGGGCAAGCGCTACGATCCGCGCGTGGTGTCGCGCATCATGCGCGGGCAGGACATGACGGCGGCCGATTACATCGAACTGCTCGACGCGCGCGAGGCGTGGGTCGCAGCCGTGGACCACCGCATTGCCGGGTACGACGCGCTGATCATGCCCACGACGCCCATCGTGGCGCCGCCCGTTGCGGACCTGCAGGGATCCGACGAGGCCTATTACGCTGCCAACGGGCTCATCCTGCGCAATCCCACCCTCATCAACTTCCTGGACGGCTGCGCGCTGTCCTTGCCCTGCCACGCGGCGGGCACGGCGCCCGTGGGCTTGATGATCGCGGCCAGCAATGGCGCGGACCGCCGCGTCCTCGGCATCGGCCTGTCGGTCGAAGACCTGTTCGCCGCCCGCTGAGCGGCGTTTTCCCGCAACGAGAGATCCCATGCCAGACGCCGAAAACGTTAGAACCAGCCTCGCGCTTGCCCGCCAGGCGCGGCTGGATGCCCGCAGCGGCCGCCTGACCGGTCCCACGGCGAATCTGGCGCCTGGGCACGTTCAGGCCAACCTGGCGATTCTGCCGCGCGCGCTGGCGGCGGATTTCCTGCATTTCTGCCAGCGCAATCCCAAACCGTGCCCCTTGCTGGCGATGTCCGAGCCGGGCGACCCGGCGTTGCCCGAGCTCGGCGCGGATATCGACATCCGCACCGACATTCCGCGATACCGCGTCTGGAAGGACGGCGAACTCGTGGCCGAGCCGACGGATGTGCGCGACCTCTGGCGCGACGATCTCGTGTCGTTCCTGATCGGCTGCTCGTTCTCGTTCGAGGAGGCGATGCTGGACAACGGGCTGCCCGTGCGCCACATCGAGCAGGGCAGCAACGTGCCCATGTACCGCACCAGCATCGCGACGCAGCCGGCCGGCGTGTTCGGCGGTCCGCTGGTGGTGTCGATGCGGCCCCTGAAGGCGGCGGACGCGATCCGGGCGATCCAGGTGACGTCGCGCTTCCCGTCGGTGCACGGCGCGCCCGTTCACATTGGCGATCCGTCGCTTATCGGCATCGCGGATATCGGCCGCCCCGATTATGGGGATCCGGTGGAGATCCGCCCCGGCGAAATGCCAGTGTTCTGGGCCTGCGGCGTCACGCCGCAGTCGGTGGTGGCTGCGGTGCGGCCGGAATTCTGCATCACGCATGCGCCGGGCCATATGCTGGTCACCGACCTCATCAACAGCCGCATGGCGGTGTTCTGACCCGGACGGGCCCGTGGACGGCCCGTCGGCGGGCCGTCAGCGCAATTGCATCAGCGCCTTTACGCGCTGGTCGTAATCGGGCGGGAAGGTCCAGAAGCGCATGCCTTGCTGCGTAAAGCCTTCCTGCAGGCCGCGTTCGGCCGGCGCCTTGTGCCATAGGAATTGCATCAGCACGTCGCTGCTGACCCACGCGTTGCCGAACCAGAAGCTGTGGGCGCGGCGATTCATATCGGGAATGGCGCGCGGATCGACCCAGATCATGTCGAAGTTCAGCCGCTGCGACGCGGCGTTGATGAACGCCACCTGTTCCTCGGTCAGGTCGTCCGCATTGGGACGGCCCGCGCGGGACGCCCGCTGGTGGCGTGCCGCGAAGCGCAAGGCGCGATCATCAAGATTGGCGCCCAGGCTCACGCGTTCGGTCAGGTCGATGTACTGGCGCAGGTCCGTCACGAAACGGTAGGTGTCTTCGTCGGGCGCCGCGAAATAGATCTGGCCCAGGCGCAGCCGTGCGCGCAGCGCCTCGCGGCTTTCGCCGTCGCGGGGTTGTGCCAGCGTGGCGAGTCCTTCACTGGCGATCCGCGCGCCCGCGCTGAACGCCAGCACGTTGATGTGCTCGGCATTCGTGTTGCGCGCGAGCAATTCCAGGAGGCGTGCGAAGGCGGGCACCGAGGCCCGCGCGGTTCGGACATCCGTGGCATAGGACAGCAGGCTGCCGGCCGACGGCCAGAGAAAGGCCAGGACGACCGCCTGGCGGCCTGTGAAGTGATGAAACTGCGCGGCCTGCGCGGTGCCACGCCACACCGCGTTGTTAAAGCCGTGCACGTAGACGATCAGGTCCCGGTGACGGCTGACCGCCAGGGCGTCGTTGATGAGCGCAAAGTAAGCCTGTGCCTCGGGCGAGGTTTCCGCATCGCTTTGCGGGGTGAGGGCAACGAGTTCCTCCATGCGCTCCAGGCTGAGCACCGGCCGGCCGCGCTGACTGCCCGAGGTGGAAAGCTGGCGCAACTGATCCCAGTCCAGCGTGCCGTCGCCAATCTGCACCTTGGCCACACCCATGCGCAGTGTGTCGCTGGGAAAGATCGAATAGAAGGGTTGGCGCGATTCCAGGAAGACGGCGCGGTTGGTGGCGTAGAGCAGCGGAATCGAGGTGATGTCGGCCGTGTCCTTGTGCGCGAAGGGGTCGACCTGGCCCGTCGTGAACTTGACCGGCGTGGGCATCAACTGCACCGGGGAGGAGCAGGCTGTCAGCAGCGTCATGAGCAGCGCGGCCAGCACGGCGCGGGCGGTTCGCAATTGGCGGACCGGCGGCGCAAGCGAGCGGGCATCGAGGAAACGCATGCGGTGGGCCCGGATCAGGTGGGAGGATTGGCGCGGCGCGGGCGCCAACGGCGACGCGCGCTGCATTACCGTCATTCCATTGAAATCGGCAAAAGCACGCGAGGATTGTCGCCGTGGTGGAGGCGGGGGGCAAGGGGGAGTGAGGGGCGGTGCGGGGCGCCGCTCCGGTGGGGGACGGCTGTGGGTGTCTGACACCCGTTGGCACGGTCTTGGAGGGAAGACGGCGCTACTTGGGTGTCTGACACCCTTTGTACGTCGGCCAAGGTGTGGGACGGGTGTCGGACACTCGGGGCGATCGGAGGATTCGGCCGGTGTCAGACACCCGGGGATTGCGGCATTCGGAGGGATCGGCTTCGGTGGCCGATTTCTTGGGTGCGCCGGGTGTCAGACACGCGGGGGTTAGAAGATGTGCCTGAAGCCCACCGCGGCGCCGACCTGGTTGCTCTTGCCCGCGATTTCGCCGCTGGCGGCGTCGCTGACCTTGTTCCAGTCGACGGTGCCGTACAGTTGCGAGCGCTTGGACAGCGAGTATTCGGCCACGGCGACCAGCGCGTAGCGCTTGCCCTTGTCGCCTTCGACGACCACGTTCTCGCTGCGGTCGTAGTAGGCGGCGCCCGTGATGGCCCAGCGCGGGGTAGCCTGCCAGGTCACGCCGGCGAAGTAGCCGTTGTCCTTGCGGTCCAGGCTGGCGGTGGTAGTGCCGCCCATGACACCGTTGACCCAGCCCGTTTCGTCGCGGCCGTTGAAGTAGCCCGCAAAGACCTTGGCCGACTCGAACTGGTAGGACGCGTTCAGGTTCCAGGCGCGCTGGCGTTCGTCGGAATCGGTGGCGGCGTAGGTCTGCTGCCAGGCGGCGCCCAGGCCAAGCTGGCCGATCGTGTAGCGCAGGCTGGCGCCATATTGCTGGCCGGCCTTGCGGTCGTCCCAGTCTTCGCCGTTTGCCCACGACGCCACGACGGCCAGATTGCCGAACGTATTGGCGTACTTGGTCATGTTGTTGGTGCGCACGCGCGACATGGCGGCGGGCAGCCAGGCGTTCTGCTCGTAGTTGCCGACGGTCAGCGGGTCGAAGTAGTCGGCCAGCAGGTCGAACATGGGCGTGTTCTGCAGACCCAGGGTCAGCGTTCCGATGCTGCCGCCGTCCAAACCGACGTAAGCCAGGCGGCTGAACGCCTTGGACGTGTCCGATCCCCGGCCGTTCTGCAGGTTGATGCCGTTTTCCAGGCGGAAGAAGGCGCGGTTGCCGTTGCCCAGGTCTTCGGAGCCGCGCAGGCCCCAGCGGCTATTGGAGATGGCGCCGTTTTCCATGGAGATGCGGCTGCCGTCTTCGCCCACGGCGCCCGAGCTGGTGCTGAGGTAGCGGATGCTGACGTCGGCGATGCCGTACAGGGTGACGCTGGTTTCGGCGCTTGCCGCGCCGGCGGCCAGGCCAAGGCCGGCCGCAGCCAGCGATAGGGTGATGCGTTTCATGTTGGACTCCTCCAGGTGTAGCTGATTTGTGATTGCGCCACGCTGGTAGCGTGGCTTGCGGCGTCCGGCGGTTTGCCGGGCGCTTGGCCGCTGCACCGACGCCATGGTTGGGCGCGGGTCCGGAGCAGAGGTCAGCGTGCAAGATGCGCCATGCCGGTGCAGCACACGGGCGCCTGGGGATTCTAAGTAAGTTGGCGGATGGGGAATATCGAAAATATTCGGCGTTTTCCCGGGTTTACACGCCGATAAACCCGCGCCGCGCCGATAGCGGACGAACAGAAAATAAAAACCCCGTTCGTTGGAACGGGGTTCGTGTGGCGCAGACGCGACGTTACAGCGTCATGTGCAGCGGCAGCCAGGTGGCGATGCCGGGCACCACATAGAGCAGCAGCACGGCGGCGATCATCAGGAAGAACATCGGCAGCGACGCGCGCGCGATGTAGGGCAGCTCCCGCCCGCTCATGCCGGACAGCACGAACAGGTTGAACCCCACCGGCGGCGTGATCTGTGCCATTTCCACCACGAACACGATGAAAATGCCGAACCAGATCAGGTCGATGCCGGCGGCCTGCACCGTCGGCAGCAGCACGCCCATGGTCAGCACCACGATCGAGATGCCGTCCAGGAAGCAGCCCAGGATGATGAAGAACACCATCAGCGCCATGATGAGACCGAACTGCGACAGGCCCAGTCCGCCGATCCATTCCGCCAGCGCTCGCGGCAGGCCGATATAGCCCATCGCCAGCGTGAGGAACTGCGCGCCCGCCAGAATCAGCGCGATCATGCAGTACAGCCGCGTGGCGCCCAGCAGGGACTGCATGAAGGTCGAGCCGTTCAACGAGCCCTGCAGCGCCGACAGGATCAGGGCGCCCACCACGCCGACCGCCGCCGCTTCCGTGGCGGTGGCGATGCCGGTGTAGATGGAGCCCAGCACCGCGCCGATCAGGAGGAGCACCGGGATCAGGTGGCGCGAACGCGACAGCTTCTGCATGAAGCTCAGGCCGGGATCCGCCGCCGGCACTTCGCCGGGATTGCGGATGGCCCACCAGGCGATGTAGCCGCTGAACATCAGCGCCAACACGATCCCCGGAATGATGCCGGCGATGAACAGCTTCGCAATCGACACATCCGCCGCTACCCCGTACACGATCATGATGATCGAGGGTGGGATGAGCAGGCCCAGCGTGCCCGCGCCAGACAGCGTGCCGAGGATCTTTTCCTCGGGGTAGCCGCGGCGCGTCAGTTCGGGAATGGTCATCTTGCCGACCGTGGCGCACGTGGCCGCGGATGAGCCCGACACGGCGGCGAAGATCGCGCAGCCGATCACGTTCGTGTGCAAGAGGCGGCCCGGCAGCCGGTTCAGCCAGGGCGCCAGCCCCTTGAACAGGTCTTCGGACAGCCGCGTGCGGAACAGGATCTCGCCCATCCACAGAAAGAGCGGCAGGGCGGTCAGCGTCCAACTGGACGAGGCGCCCCAGATCGTGACGGCCATGGCGTCGCCGGCCGGACGGCTGGAGAAGATCTCCATGCCGATCCAGGCGGTGCCCGCCAGCGTCAGGCCGACCCAGACCCCGCAGCCGAGCAGGACAAAGATCGAAACGACCAATAAGGTAATGACGAGAAGTTCATTCATGGGTTTGCTGCGAAGTGGCGGCGGCGATGCCGCGCGAACGGCGGACCAGTTCATCGACGAGGGCGACGAAGAACAGGATCGTGCCAACGGCCATGGTCGTCTGCGGAATCCAGAGCGGCGTGGCATCGTTCGACGTTGAAACGTCGTTGAACAGCCAGGAGTCGTAGGTCAGTTTGATGCTGAAGAAGGCGAAGGCGGCGGCCAGCAGGGAACCGACGGCCAGGGCAAAGATGTCCAGCCGGCGGCTGCCGGCTGGATTCAGCGAATTCAGCAGCAGCGTGACGCGGATGTGCTCGCCGTGCTTGAACGTGCTGGCCAGGGCCAGGAAGCCGGCGGCGGCCATGAAATATCCGGCGTAGGCATCGGTGCCGGGGATGTGCAGGTCGAGCTGGCGGCCGAGGATGGCCGCCAGCACCGAGACCAGAACGCCTATCGTGCACAAGCCGGCCAGAAGGCCGGCTGCGCCGTAAAGACCATCAAGAAAACGGCGCATGGCGATATCACTGCTTCTTGTAGGCGTCGATCATGGCCTGGCCATCAGCACCAGACTTCTTGAGCCAGTCTTCCAGCATGCGCTTGCCGATCACGCTCAGGCCTTCCTTGAGTTCGACCGTGGGCTGGATGGTTTCCATGCCGTTCTTGGCGAGCTCGGCCTGATACCACTTGTTCTTTTCCTGCGACAGCTTCCAGCCGCGTTCCTCGGCCTGCGCGCCGGCCTTCTTCAGGGCTTCCTGCGTGGCCGGATCCAGCGCGTCGAACGCCTTCTTATTCACGATGATGGCGTTCTTGGGCAGCCAGGCCTGCGTGTCGTAGAACTTCTTGATGTACTCGTACGTCTTGGTGTCGTAGCCGGTGGAAGCCGACGACATGTACGAGTCGATCACGCCGGTGGCGAGCGCCTGGGCCAGTTCGGCCTGCTGCACGGTCACGGGCTGCGCGCCGACCAGTTCGGCGATCTTGGCCGTGACGGGGCTGTAAGCACGCCACTTCAGGCCCTTCATGTCGTTGATCTGCTTGATGTCCTTGTTGGCGAAGATGCCCTGGGGCGGCCATGCCACCGCGTACAGCAGCGTCATGCCTTGCGAGGCCAGCTTCTTTTCCAGGAACGGCTTCTGAGCCTGGTACAGCTTGAACGACGCGTCGTAGCCAGTGGCCAGGAAGGGCAGGCCGTCCAGTTCGTAAATCGGGTCTTCGTTGGCGAAGTTGGTCAGCAGGATCTCACCGATCTGGGCCTGATTGCCTTGCACCGCGCGCTTGATTTCGGGCGCCTTGTACAGCGAGGCATTGTTGTGCAGCGTGATCTTGAGCTTGCCTTGCGACAGCGAATCGACATCCTTGATGAAGGTCGTCAGGTTCTCGACGTGGAAGTTGCTGGCCGGGTAGGCGCTGGGCATATCCCACTTGGTCTGGGCCTGTGCGCCCGCGCTGAATGCCAGGACGATGCTGCCGGTCAACAGCGAGATTTTCTTGTACATGGTGGTCCTTCTTTGCGAATGGTGAAGACGGGTCTGGCCCGATAGGCATTGCGAAAAAAAGAAAGCGCGGCGCGGCGTCGCGCCGCCTGAGCGCCGTGCCATTCTATGTTGCTGTGCGGTAACAAAGCGCGGGAAATCGCTGTTTTACGGGTAATTCCTAGGGGGCGCTGTTGTTCATTGGTTGAAGGTTCAATGAAGCCGCGAAGTTTGCGTCGCGCGCTGACGGCAAGCCGTCCGGCGCGCGTTTTTTCTTCTAAGATTGCGCAATCGAAGATGCTGTGAAGAGGGCCGCGTGAATTTCGTTTTTCGCCGTGATGAGTTGCTGGTCGAAGCATCGTCCAGCGTGTTGCCGGATACGGCGTTGTGCGAACGGATTGGTCTTGCCGCCGCGGCCCTGCAGCCGGTCTGGATGGAGACGGGTTCGCCTTATCGCACGGTATGTGTCGATCCCGGCCTCGAAGCGCCAGAAGGCTACGCATTCAAGAAGCTGCGTTCGCTCTTCGGCGTGTTCGACGATGAATCGATGGCGCTGGCCGGCCGCGCCTATCAGATCGCCGAATGGGCGCGCACCCACCGGTTTTGCGGCGCCTGCGGCACGCCAGCCGAGCGCGTGACGCACGAGTTCTGCCTGCGGTGCCCGGCCTGCGGCCTTTCCGCCTATCCCCGCATCTCGCCGGCCATGATGGTGCTGATCCGCAAGGGCGACAGCATCCTGCTGGCGCGCCATGCCAACGGACCCGCCGCGCGCTACACGGCGCTGGCCGGGTTTGTGGAGCCGGGCGAAAGCATCGAGCAGACGGTCCACCGCGAGGTCTACGAGGAAGTCGGCCTCAAGGTCGGCAACTTGCAGTACTTCGGCAGCCAGCCGTGGCCGTTCCCGCATTCGCTGATGGTCGCGTTTACCGCCGACTACGTCTCGGGCGACATCCGCATCCAGGAAGACGAAATCGCCGACGCCCGCTGGTTCGGCCCGGGTGACGAGATGCCCGACATCGCGGCCCGCATCTCGATCGCCGGCTGGATGATCCGGGCCAATCTGCCCGTGGGGTGGACCGCGCCGTAAGGCCGATGCGGCGTCCGCCGCGGTAGGGGTATTCCCTCGAAACGAGGGATTTTTTGCGGCTTCCGAGTATTTTTTATTGATGAAATATATATAAATTATTAGTATTTCGTTCAGTTAACACTCGGCTTTCGCCTCTATGACCCCCACTTTGATTGCATCGTCGGCGCATCTTGCCGGCGGCAGCGCGCCCGATCTCTCCGAGGTGGAGTTCGGTCTCATGATCGCCAGCCATGCGTTCGATCGCTGGACGGTGCGGTGCATGGCGGCCGCGGGCTTGCCGGATCTGACGCCCACCGACGTGATGGTGTTTCACCACGTCTATCACCGCGAGCGGCCCAAGAAGCTGGCCGATATCTGCTTCACGCTCAACGTCGAAGACACCCACATCGTCAGCTATGCGCTCAAGAAATTGGACCGGCTGGGCGTGGTGCGCGGCGAGCGCAGCAGCAAGGAAGTGTTCTACAGCGTCACGCCCGAAGGCGCGGCGATCCTCAAGCGCTACGGCGAAATCCGCGAGCAATGCCTGACCGCCGGCCTGGACGGCCCGGGCGGGGGCGGGCTGGAATTCAGCCGCCAACTGGCGCACACGCTGCGCGCGCTGTCGGGCCTGTACGACCAGGCGGCCCGCGCCGCCACATCGCTCTGAACCCAACATGCGGGGCAAGCCCCCGATCTGTCAGCAACCCGACCGTGGCCGAACGCGCTCCGGCGGTCTCTTGTTTTCAAGGACACCTATGAAGTGGCAATTCTGGATTGACCGTGGGGGCACCTTTACCGACATCGTGGCGCGCCGTCCCGATGGCACGACCACCACCGCGAAGATGCTGTCGGAAAACCCCGAGCAATACCGCGACGCCGCGGTCGCTGGGATCCGCAAGCTGCTGGGCATCGCGCCCGGCCAGCCCGTGCCCGCCGACCAGGTCGAGTGCGTGAAGATGGGCACCACGGTGGCCACCAACGCGCTGCTGGAGCGCAAGGGCGAACGTACCTTGCTGGTCACGACGCGCGGTTTCCGCGATGCGCTGCGCATTGCCTACCAGAACCGTCCGCGGCTCTTCGACCGCAACGTGCTGCTGCCGGAGATGCTGTACGAATCCGTCATCGAGGCCGACGAGCGCGTCGCCGCGGACGGCGAGGTGATCCGTCCGCTGCACGAAGCCGCGTTGCGCCGCGACATGCAGGCGGCATACGACAGCGGCATCCGTGCGGTCGCCATCGTCTTCATGCACGCGTGGCACGCCACCGGCCATGAAGCGCAGGCCGCACGTATTGCCAACGACATCGGCTTCACGCAGGTGTCCGTGTCGCACGAGGTCAGCCCGCTGATCAAGTTCGTCTCGCGCGGCGATACGACCGTGGTGGACGCCTACCTGTCGCCCATCCTGAAGCGCTACGTCGATCAGGTGGCTGGCGAATTGCCGGGAATCCGGCTCATGTTCATGCAGTCCAGCGGCGGTCTGACCGACGCGCACCGCTTCCGCGGCAAGGACGCGATTCTCTCGGGCCCGGCCGGCGGCATCGTCGGCATGGTGCGCACCAGCGAGATCGCCGGTTTCCCGAAGGTGATCGGCTTTGACATGGGCGGCACGTCCACGGACGTGTCGCACTACGCGGGCGAGTTCGAACGCGAATTTGAAACCCAGGTGGCCGGCGTGCGCATGCGCGCGCCGATGATGAGCATCCATACGGTTGCGGCCGGCGGCGGCTCGATCCTGCATTTCGATGGCGCGCGCCTGCGCGTCGGCCCCGATTCCGCAGGCGCCAATCCGGGACCGGCGTGCTATCGCCGCGGCGGTCCGCTGGCGGTGACGGACTGCAACGTCCTTCTGGGAAAGATCCAGCCCGATTTCTTCCCCAAGGTGTTCGGACCCGAGGCCAACGAGCCCCTGGACCGCGATGCCGTGGTCGAACGTTTTTCCGCCATGTCCGACGAAGTGCGCGCCGCCACGGGCCGCGAGATGTCGCCCGAGCAGCTTGCCGAAGGCTTTCTCGAGATCGCCGTGGGCAACATGGCCGAAGCCATCAAGCGCATCTCGGTGCAGCGCGGCCATGACGTAACCGAATACGCGCTGACCGTGTTCGGCGGCGCGGGCGGGCAGCACGCCTGCCTGGTGGCCGACGCGCTTGGCATGACGACGGTCTTCGCGCATCCGCTGGGTGGTGTGCTGTCGGCCTATGGCATGGGCCTGGCGGACCAGACCGACATGCGCCAGAAGACGGTTGAGAAGGTGCTGGACGCCGCCCTGATGGGCGAGCTGAAGGATGAACTGGACGTCCTGGCAGGCCAGGCCGTCGGGGAACTGCGCCGCCAGCACGTGGCCGAAGCCGATATCTCCGTGCAACGTCGCCTGCATCTGAAATACCGCGGCACCGACACCGCGCTGGAAGTGGCGTTCTCGGACCTGGACCAGGCGCGCCGCGACTTCGAGGCCGCCTACCGCCAACGCTATTCGTTCCTGATGCCCAACCGCGAACTCGTGGTCGAGACCATCTCGGTCGAGGCGACCGGCGGCGGCGAGCGAGTCGGCGAAGCGTCGACGTCGCGCACCCGCGAGGGCGCGTTGACGGCCCGCCGCGTGGTCAGCATGTACAGCGCGGGCGCCTGGCGCGACACCCCGCTGTACGTGCGTGAAGACATGGCCGGCGGCGACGTGGTATCGGGCCCGGCCATCATTTCCGAGCCCAACCAGACCACGGTCGTCGAGCCCGGCTGGCAGGCCGAGCTGACGGGGCAGGACCACTTCGTGATCCGCCGTGTGGAAGCGCGCCGTGAACAGCGCAAGATCGGCACCCAGGCCGACCCCGTCATGCTCGAGGTGTTCAACAACCTCTTCATGTCGATCGCCGAGCAGATGGGTTACCGCCTGCAGAACACGGCGTACTCGGTCAACATCAAGGAACGCCTGGACTTCTCCTGCGCCATCTTCGACGCGCAGGCGCGCCTGATCGCCAACGCGCCGCACATGCCGGTGCACCTGGGGTCCATGGGCGAGTCCGTGCGCACGGTCATGAACGCCAACGCTGGCCAGATGATGCCCGGCGACGCGTATGTCGTGAACGATCCGTACCACGGCGGCACGCACCTGCCCGACGTCACGATCATCACACCGGTGTTCGACAAGGCCGGGCGCGAGATCCTGTTCTACGTGGGATCGCGCGGCCACCACGCCGATATCGGCGGGACCACGCCCGGCTCGATGCCGCCGGATTCCAAGACGGTCGAAGACGAAGGTGTGCTGTTCACGAACTTCCAGCTCGTCAAGAACGGCGAGTTCCGCGAAGCGGCGGCGCGCGGGATTCTGGGATCGGGCCGGTGGCCGGCGCGCAACCCGGATCAGAACATCGCCGACATGCACGCGCAGATCGCCGCCAATGAAAAGGGCGTGCAGGAACTCTTGCGCATGTGCGATCACTTCGGTCTGGACGTCGTGCGCGCCTACATGGGCCACGTGCAGGACAACGCCGAAGAGGCGGTGCGCCGCGTGATCTCGGTGCTGAAGGACGGCAGCTACGAGTACCCGCTGGACAACGGCGCGGTCATTCGCGTGGCCGTGCGCGTGGATACCGAGGCGCGCAGCGCCGTGGTCGACTTCACGGGCACCTCGGCGCAGCTGGACAACAACTTCAACGCGCCGGGCGCGATCGCCGTGGCCGCCGTGCTGTACGTGTTCCGCACGATGGTCAACGACGACATCCCGCTGAACGACGGTTGCCTGGTGCCGCTGTCCATCATCGTGCCGGAAGGCTCGATGCTGCGCCCGAACCCGCCCGCCTCGGTAGTCGCGGGCAACGTGGAAACGTCCATGTGCATCGTCAACGCGCTGTACGGCGCGCTGGGCGTGCTGGCCGCCAGCCAGGGCACCATGAACAACTTCACGTTCGGCAACGCGCGCCATCAGTACTACGAGACCATCTCCGGCGGCACCGGCGCCGGTCCCGTGCGCATCGACGCGGCCGGTCCGCATGACGAGGGCTTTGCGGGCACGTCGGTCGTGCAGGCGCACATGACCAATTCGCGCCTGACCGATCCGGAAGTGCTGGAGTTCCGTTTCCCGGTCCGTCTCGAGTCCTACGAGATCCGCAAGGGTTCGGGCGGCAAGGGCCGGTATGCCGGCGGCGACGGCGGCGTGCGCCGCGTTCGCTTTCTGGAAGACATGACCGCGGCCATCCTGTCCAACAACCGGCGGTTTGCTCCCTTCGGTCTAGCTGGCGGCGAGCCGGGTGCGATGGGCCGGAACACCGTTGAACGCGTGGACGGCACTATCGAGGAACTGGGTCCGCAGGACAGCGCGCAACTGCGCCCAGGTGATGTGTTCGTCGTGGAAACGCCGGGAGGCGGCGGCTTCGGCGCGCAGTGATGCACGCCCCGATGTCCGGTCCCGATCACTCGGGGTCGGACATCACGTCCAGCGCGATATCGGGGCGCGCCTTGCGGTCGTAGACGCGCAGGGCGACCGCGTCATCGGTGATCTCGAACATTGCCGTCGCCAGGGTGTTCTCGTCGTCGGGATCGTCCTTGGCGGTGCGCAGGATCGGCAGCTTTCCCTCGGTATCGAGCAGGGCTGCCAGCATGTCGGCGCTGCCGGATTCCGGCAGCCACGCATCCACCAGGCCTTCGATCCGGTTCTGCCGCGCCCGCGACGAATCGGTGATGATCTGCGCCTGGCCCCGGGTGGCGGCGTGCACCATGTGGTTGGCGTGCCCGTAGCGCCGGCCGATGTCCAGCACGGACACCGAACCCGGCGTGACCTCGGCGCTGAGCAGGCGCGCGTCTGACGCCGCGCCCAGCGTGTGATGAAAGCCGCCGGCATGGGGCAGGTCGCGCAGCAGCGCCACCGCCTCGTCCAGCGTGGCGCAATCCAGGACCGCACGCGCCACGAACATGCGCGGCACACCCGCATGCCGCTGCTTGTTGCGCAGGTTGTTGATCGTCTGGACCAGGCCCGCGCGATTGGCGGCGAAGGTGTGGCCGGGCAGGGAGCCCGGGTAGTAGAAGCTGAGGTAACCCGGCGCATCGTCCAGCGCGACGTCCACCAGATGGCAGCGGCCATACAGATACGGATCGCCGTCCTCGTTGTGGCCGATCCAGCGCGTGCCGTCGGCGGTGCGCAGGGCGGCCGACGTGCAGCCATCCGTGCTGCTGTGCAGCAGATCGCCGCGGCAATGCCATAGCAGCACATCCTTGATCGGCATGCGCAGACCTTCGGCCAGGCCGTCGAGTTCTTTCCAGATCTGCGGCAAGGCGGCCTCTGCCTGCTGCGCAAGCTCATCCACAAAAGGATGGCCCCGCCACGGCCGCAGCGCTTCCCAGGTGCCGCTCTGTTTCAGATACGACCCCATGACGGGGCGGGCCAGCTTGCCCAGCGCCAGGCCGACCTGGCGGCGGTTTCCAGCGATGCGTACGTATTTGCAGGCCATCGAAAACCTCCGGATGTCTCGCGGATTGTAAGGGGTCCGTCCTTCCGCCGGGCTCCACCTGATGCGTTAAGATCGTCGATAAGTTGCACCGGCGAACCCGGCGCAGCCCAGGAATCATGCCCTTACAACAAGCCCGGGGTGCCTGGCGCTCCCCAAGAGGAGAGTTTCATGATCAAACGTAAAGTCGCCGCCGCAATGGTGGGCCTGTCCCTGACCCTGTTCGGCGCCGCTTCGGCCGCTCAGGCCCAGGGCAGGGAATTGGTGGTGGCCACCGATACCGCTTTCGTGCCGTTCGAATTCAAGCAGGGCAACACCTATGTCGGCTTCGACGTCGATCTGTGGGCGGCCATCGCGAAGGAACTCAACCTCAAGTACAAGCTGCAGCCGATGGACTTCGCCGGCATCATTCCCGGCCTGCAGACCAAGAACATCGACGCCGCGCTGGCGGGCATCACCATCCGCGACGACCGCAAGAAGGTCATCGACTTCTCGGATCCCTATTACGAAAGCGGCCTGGCCATCCTGGTGGGCGAAAAGAACACCGACATCAAGGACGCCAAGTCACTCTCCGGCAAGACCGTCGCCGTCAAGACGGGCACCGCGACCGTGGACTTCCTGAAGGCTCAGGTGCCCGACGCCAAGCTCAAGCTGTTCCCCAACATCGACAACGCGTACCTCGAACTGGCGACCGGCCGGGTCGACGCCGCCGTGCACGATACGCCCAACGTTCAGTATTACGCCAATACGGCCGGCAAGGGCCGCGTGAAGGTGGTCGGCTCGGTCAAGAGCGGCGACTTCTACGGCATCGCCTTCCCCAAGGGCAGCGAACTGGTCCCCGAGGTCAACAAGGCGCTCGCCAACCTGAAGGCCAGCGGCGAGTACGACGCGATCTACACCAAGTGGTTCGGCAAGAAGCCCTGACCGGCTCGCCAAGCGGTACTTTTCACGGACGCGCCACCGCTCCAGGTCGCGAGGCGCGTCCGCCATGATGCGGGCGCGCCGCTGCGCGCCATAGGGGGAAGATCGTGGAGTTTGACTGGGCTGTCATCGAGGACGCGTTACCCAATCTGCTGACGGGTACGCTTATGACCATCAAGATCACGTTCTGGGGCCTGGTGGGCGGCTTCCTGCTCGGCGCGCTCTCGGGCGTGACGCGAGCCTACGGGAACGCGATCGTGTCGGGCATTGCGCAAGTGTATGTCGCGGTCATCCGCGGCACGCCGATCGTGGTGCAGGTCATGTTCATCTACTTTGCATTGCCGCTGCTGGCAGACATCCGGGTCGACGCCGAATTCGCGGCGATCGCCACGCTCATCATCAATTCGGGGGCGTACATCTCGGAAATCGTGCGGGGCGCGCTGCTGTCGGTCCACAAGGGCCTGAAGGAAGCAGGACAGGCCATGGGCCTGCCTTTTCATAAGATCCTGCTGCACATCATCGGTCCGGTTGCGTTCCGGCGGATGATTCCGCCGCTGGGCAACCAGTGCATCATCAGTCTGAAGGATTCGTCGCTGTTCATCGTGATCGGCGTGGCGGAACTGACCCGTCAAGGGCAGGAAATCATGGCCAGCAATTTCCGGGCGGTCGAAATCTGGTCCGCCGTGGCGATCATCTATCTGATCCTCACGGGCCTGATGGCGTTGACCCTGCATCTGGTCGAAAAGAGGATGCGCATCATATGAGCATGGTTGAATTTCATAACGTCACCAAACGCTTTGGCGACTCGACGGTGCTCAACGGCATCTCGCTCAATATCGACGCCGGTGAAGTCGTGGTGGTGGTCGGGCCGTCGGGCTCCGGCAAGTCCACCTTCCTGCGCTGCATCAACGTGCTGGAAACGATCAACGACGGCGATCTGCTGGTCGATGGCCTCAGCGTGAAGGGCGACGCGGCGACGATACGCGAGATCCGGCGCGAGGCCGGCATGGTGTTCCAGCAGTTCAATCTGTTCCCGCAGATGACGGCGCTGGAGAACGTCATGTTCGGCCCCGTCCACACGCGGGGCCAGGGCCGCGCCGAGGCGCGCCAGCTTGCCGAAAGCCTGCTGGCCAAGGTGGGCCTTGCCGAACGCATGAACCACTATCCTTCGGAGCTTTCCGGGGGCCAGCAGCAGCGCGTTGCGATTGCCCGTGCGCTGGCGATCATGCCCAAGCTGATGCTGTTCGACGAGCCCACCTCCGCGCTGGATCCCGAACTGCGCCACGAAGTGCTGAAGGTCATGCGCGACCTGGCCGAGGAGGGAATGACGATGGTGGTCGTCACGCACGAAATGGAATTCGCGCGCAAGGTTGGCAGCCGTCTGATCTTCATCGATGCCGGCAAGATTGCTCACGACGGGCCGCCCGAAGAGCTGCTGAGCAATCCGCCCAGCCAGCGCCTGAAGGACTTTCTGCAGCACGTGACCTGACGTGAAAAAGGCGTCCGGCTTGTGGCCGGACGCCTTTTCTGTGTGCGCGGAAGGAGGCCCTCAGCCCTTCACGCGGACGATCTTCTGCACCTGCGGCACGTGCCGGATGGCGCGGATGACCTGGGCCAGATGCTTGCGGCTGTCGACCTGGATGGTCAGGTGCAGCGACACGGTGGACACGGCGTCGTCGTGCATCGTGACGTGCACGATGTTCGCGTCGGCGGCCGTGACTTCCGCCGCCAACCGCCCCAGCACACCGCGCTCGTTGCGCGTGACGATGTCCAGGCGCGTCGCCAGGTGTTTGGCTGTCTGCGCGTCCCAACCCACGTTGATCCAGCGCTCCGGCTCGCGCAGGCGCTGGCGCAACGCGACGGGGCAATCCGCCGTGTGCACCACCAGTCCATGGCCCATGCGCATTCCGGCCACGATGGGATCGCCGGGCAGCGGACCGCAGCAGGGCGCAAGTTGCACCGCCTGGCCTTCGTTGCCCTGGATCAGGATGGGCGCGCTGCGCGCAGAGGTCAGTTCGTCCACCGCGGCGGCCGTGGTGGCGACAAGCTGGTGTTCCGGTGCGAAGCGGCGGGCCACCACCGCGGCAAGCCGCTTGCCCAGCCCGATGTCGGCCAGGATTTCCTCGCGCGAACTGGCGCCGGTACTGCGCGCCAGCTTCTGCCAGCCCGGGTCGTCGGTGGCGGGCAGGGGCATATGCAGCTCCTGCATTGCCTGGGCCAGCAACCGTTCGCCGAAAGCCACCGACTCTTCGTACTTGACGGTGCGCAGGTAGTGGCGGATTTCAGAACGCGCCCGGCCGGTGCGCACGTAATTCAGCCATTGCGCATTGGGGCGCGAGGCCGGCGACGTGACGATTTCCACGGTGTCGCCGCTGCTCAGTTCGGTGCGCAGCGGCACGAACTCGCCATTGACCTTGGCCGCGACGGCCTGGTTGCCGATGTCGGTGTGGATCGCGTAGGCAAAGTCGACCGGCGTGGCGCCGCGGGGCAGCGAAATGATCTTGCCGCGCGGCGTGAACACGTAGACGGCGTCCGGGAACAGGTCGACCTTGACGTGCTCGAGAAACTCGCCGGAATCGCCGGTCTGGCTCTGGATGTCCAGCAGCGATTGCAGCCACTGGTGCGTGCGTTTTTGCAGATCATTGAGCGTCAGGTCCGCACCCTTGTACAGCCAGTGCGAGGCAACGCCTTCCTCGGCGACGTGGTGCATGTCGCGCGTGCGGAACTGGAACTCCACCGGCGTGCCGTACGGGCCAACCAGCGTCGTGTGCAGGGACTGATAGCCGTTCACCTTCGGGATGGCGATGTAGTCCTTGAACTTGCCGGGCACCGGACGGAAGAGCTGATGCAGCGTGCCCAGCGCCAGATAGCACTCGGGCAGCGTGTGGACCACGACGCGAAAGCCGTAGATGTCCAGCACGTCCGAGAAGGACTTTTTCTGGTCGACCATCTTGTGATAGATGCCGAACAGGGTCTTTTCGCGGCCGCTGACTTCGGCCTCGATGCCAGCGGCGGGCAGGGCGGCCCGCACGGAGTCGGCGATCTTGGTGATGACTTCGCGGCGGTTGCCGCGCGCGGCCAGGACGGCCTTGTACAGGACCTGGTACCGGTTCGGGTGCATCGCGGCAAAGCACAGGTCCTGCAGCTCGCGGAACAGCAGGTTCAGGCCCAGCCGATGCGCGATCGGCGCATAGATGTCCAGCGTTTCGCGGGCGATGCGGCGGCGCTTTTCGGGATTGACCGCGTCCAGCGTGCGCATGTTGTGCAGGCGGTCGGCCAGCTTGATGAGGATGACGCGCACGTCGCGCGCCATCGCCAGCAGCATCTTGCGGAAGCTCTCGGCCTGTTGCTCGGCCTTGGTGGCGAAGTCCAGGCGGTCCAGTTTGGACAGGCCATCGACCAGCTCGGCGACTTCAGGTCCGAATTTCTCGGCCAGCTCGTGCTTGGCGATGCCCTGATCTTCCATCACGTCGTGCAGCAGGGCGGCAGACAGCGCGTTGACGTCGAGCTTCCAGCCCGCGCAGATTTCGGTGACGGCGATGGGATGAGAGATGTAGGGCGAGCCGCTGGCGCGGAACTGGCCCAAGTGCGCCTGGTCCGCAAAGCGATAGGCTTCGCGCACGCGCTCTACATCGTTCTTGTCGAGATAGCTGCCGATGATTTCGGTCAGCGGCGCCAGCGAGGCGACCGGGGATCCGGTCGCGTCCGCCGCTTCTTGCGCGGCGACGGACGGTGGCGTGGGGGAATTCTTGTCTTTCTTGCCCGTGCGGCGCCCGAGACGGGAGCCGGCACGCAGGGCGGCAAGCAGACCAGATGAAGCGTACTTCAGCCCGGGAAAAGCCATGCTTGCAGCCCCCCGGCGCGTGTCAGGTGGGAACTTTACGCAGCATTTCCACGCCGGTGAGTCCGCCAGCGATTTCGCGCAGTGCCGTGACCGTGGGCTTGTCTTTGCTGTCCAGGCGCGGGGCGTGGCCTTGCGCCAATTCACGGGCGCGATACGTCGCGGCCAGCGTGAGCTTGAAACGGTTGGGGATTTGATTCAGACAGTCTTCGACAGTGATGCGAGCCATTAGGACACCTGGTGCTGATGGATGATGGGGAGAATGCGTTCGGCTCAGTGTTCGGCCGGGATGCCCAGTTGCGCAAACAACTCGGCGTGACGGGCGGCCTGAGACGAAAAACGCAGCCGAGCAGCGCTGACGATTTGGGTCAGCTCCGACAGGGCTACGCTAAATTCTTGATTAATAATAACATATTCGCATTCAGGCGCGTGGGCGATTTCGCCGCCCGCGGCCATCAGGCGGCGGGCGATGACTTGCGGCGCATCCTGTCCGCGCGCCTTGAGCCGGCTTTCGAGTTCGTCGATGGACGGCGGCAGCACGAAAATGCCGATCGCGCGCGGAAAACGCTGCTTCACCTGGCGCGCGCCTTGCCAGTCGATTTCCAGTAGCACGTCACGTCCCTGGCTGGTGGCTTCGTCGATGCGGTCGCGCGGCGTGCCATAGAAATTGCCGTGGACCTCGGCCCATTCCAGCAGGTTCTGCGCTTCGCGCATCTGCTTGAAATCGTCGATCGACACAAACCGGTATTCGCGGCCGTCTTCTTCGCCGGGGCGGGGTGCGCGGGTGGTGCAGGAAATGGAAAGCAGGATGGAGGAGTCCTGGGCAAGCAGGGCCTTTACAAGGCTGGACTTGCCGGCGCCGCTGGGCGCGACGACCATGAAGACGTTTCCGGGAGTGGCGTGCATGAATGAATGTGACCGGCGTGTGATGCTGAGACTCGAAGAATAGCAAATCGCGCGGTTGGCCGCGCGCGCCGCGGGCCGGTGAATCTGCGCTGGCGCAACGGGGCATTGGGTGCGAAACGGCGCGAGGGTCATCCCTTTGGCGGGAATGTTGAAAGTGTGTCGGGCTTGGAACCTTCGCTTGCAGCATCCGTAAGACGATTCGGGTAGGATTTCGCGCATTCATAAGATGGAGAATCCGATGAACACGAACGAGATCGATCCGCCCCGCGTCGCCCTGGTCACGGGCGCCGGCACCGGCATAGGCCGCGCAGTCGCGCTGGAGCTCCTGGCGCAGGGCTACCGCGTCGTACTGGCGGGCCGCCGGCGAGAGCCGCTGGAAGCCACCCGGACGGCGGCGGGCGAAGATGGCCTGCGGGCGCTCGTCGTGCCCACGGACGTCTCGGACGAGCAGGCAGTCCGGGATCTCTTCGATACCGCCCAGCGCGAATACGGACGCCTGGACGTGCTGTTCAACAATGCCGGCCGGGGCGCGCCGGCCGTGCCGATCGAGGAATTGCCGGTTGCCGTGTGGCGTGAAGTGGTCGACACCAACCTGACGGGCATGTTCCTGTGCGCGCAGGCCGCGATCCGCATCATGAAGGCGCAGAACCCGAGAGGCGGCCGCATCATCAACAACGGTTCGATTTCCTCGCACGCGCCGCGGCCGTTTTCCATTGCCTACACCGCGACCAAGCACGCAGTGACCGGGCTGACCAAGTCGATCTCCCTGGATTGCCGGGCGTACAACATTGCGTGCGGCCAGATCGACATCGGCAACGCCGCCACGGATATGACCGAGCGCATGGCAGCCGGCATCCTGCAGGCCGACGGCAGCACCAAGGTCGAGCCGCGCATGGACGTCGCGCACGTGGCGCAGGCCGTGGCTGCCATGTCCCGTCTGCCGCTGGACGCCAACGTGCAGTTCATGACGATCATGGCGACCAACATGCCGTTCGTTGGCCGAGGCTAAGCACTTCTTTCAGGAACGAAACCGCCGGCACCCGCGTGCCGGCGTTTTTACGTTTATCCCCTGGCGCCCGCCTGGCGCCGTCCGCCAGCCTTGCGCTTAGCGCGAAGCCTGCGCCAGCAGCTGCTTGGGCGGGGTATCCAGGTACGCGCGAGCGCCCAGGTAGCGCTTGGACCAGTAGGCGGTCTTCATGTCGTCGACGCGCACCTTGGTGCCGCGGCGCGGGGCATGGACAAACTTGTTCTGGCCGATATAGATGCCGACGTGCGAGGTGACGCCGCGTCCGCGCGTGGCGAAGAACACCAGATCGCCGGGGCGCAGTTCCTTCTTGGCGGACACGGTCTTGCCTTCGCTGCGCTGGGCGCGCGCAGTGCGCGGCAGCTCCAGGCCGGCGATTTCCCGGAAGACATACAGAACGAGGCCGCTGCAATCGAAGCCCTCGGCGTCATCGCCGCCCCAGCTATAGGGCGTGCCGATGGCCTCCAGGCCGGCCTGCACGACGCGCTCGCGCAGCGTCAGGACGGTGGGCTCTTGCGCGAGGCGTAAGCCGCTGAGGGTGGGGCGGGCTTGGTCGGAGGCCAGCGATGCTTGAGCGGCGCCGGGAATCCAGGAGAGCGTCAGGGCCAGCAGGGGCGCTGACAGAAATGCGGGGGTGCGGAATTGGGCAAAGCGAAACTTTCGCGTGGGCGGCGTCATTACGTCACTTCAGAAATCGGAGTGGGCGGCATGGCTTTGCCCGGGAGGCAAGCCGGCGGAAAGGGGAGCGGTTTACAGGCGGAAAGCAAGAAACGCCTCAAGATTATAGTGTAATAATGTTTCATTACATTTGTAGTGCAATGCAGCATTATCGCGGGCCTGCTGTTACGGCCCGCCCACCGCGTCACGTAACCGCGGAGCCGCGCATCGCGTCCCTGCGGCGCAACCAGCGCGATACCCACACGGGTGTGCCGGATGACATTTCATTGCCCAACGCCTCGGGCATAATCGACCGCATCGGCCCCCGGTGTTGCCGCCGCGCGCGGTCGATGCAGCCCAGACAGATAAGAAGGCGGAGTAGAGCTCAATGATGAACGCAGTACACCCTTTGTCATCCATGAACCGGCCTGAGGCCCTGCCGTTTGAACCATTCCAGGACGCGCTGTCCGCCGTTGACCGGCTGGCGGAAATCTATGCGCGCAATACGGCTTTCCTGCGTACCGCATTCCGCGAGGTCCTGAAGGGCTCGGGCAATGGCAGCGCGCGATTCCGCGCCTACTACCCGGCCATCCGCATCGTCGTGGAAACCTACGATCCCATCGACACCCGGCTTTCCTATGGCCACGTGGCCGAACCGGGTTACTACCAGACCACCATTACGCAGCCGGCGTTGTTTCGCGACTACCTGATCGAGCAGATCGGCCAGTTGTTGCAGAACCATCGGGTGGCGGTCGAAGTGGGCGAGTCCGATTCGCCGATACCGCTGCATTTCGCCTTTCCCGAGGGCGCCTACGTGGAAGGCGAACACCTGGAGGCCCTCAAGCGGCCGCTGCGCGACCTGTTCGACGTGCCGGACCTGGCGGTCACCGACGACGCCATCGTCAACGGATCGTGGCGCGGCAAGGACGGCGAACCCAAGCCGTTGGCACCCTTTACCGCGCAGCGCGTGGATTATTCGTTGCACCGGCTGCAGCATTACACCTCGACCGCGCCCACGCATTTCCAGAATTTTGTGCTGTTCACCAACTACCAGTTCTACGTGGATGAGTTCTGCGCCCGGGCCCGCGCCCTGATGGTCAGCGGCAACGAAGACTACGAAATGCTGGTCGAGCCCGGCAACCGCATCACGCGCCGCGGCGAGAGCGGTCCCGGCGACGAGGCCCAGGCGGTGCGCCTGCCGCAGATGCCGGCGTACCACCTGGTGCGCGGTGATCATTCGGGCATCACGTTGGTCAACATCGGTGTCGGGCCGTCGAATGCCAAGACGATCACCGACCACATCGCCGTGCTGCGGCCGCACGCCTGGCTGATGCTGGGCCATTGCGCGGGCCTGCGCGACTCCCAGCGGCTGGGCGATTATGTGTTGGCGCATGGCTACGTCCGAGAGGACCACGTGCTGGACGACGATCTGCCCACCTGGGTGCCCGTGCCGGCGCTGGCGGAGGTGCAGGTGGCGCTGGAGCAGGCGGTCGAAGAGGTGGCCGGGCTGTCCGGCTGGGACCTGAAGCGCATCATGCGCACGGGCACCGTGGCGACGATCGACAATCGCAACTGGGAATTGCGCGACCACGTCGATCTGGTGGAGCGATTTGCGCAGTCGCGCGCGATTGCGCTCGACATGGAGTCGGCCACGATCGCGGCCAACGGCTTTCGCTTCCGGGTGCCTTATGGGACCTTGCTGTGCGTGTCCGACAAGCCGCTGCATGGCGAACTGAAACTGCCAGGCATGGCTAGCGCCTTCTACCGGCGCCAGGTCAACCAGCATCTGGAAATCGGCATCCGGGCGCTGGAACGGCTGCGCGACATGCCGCCCGAGCGGCTGCATTCGCGCAAGCTGCGCACGTTTATGGAAACGGCGTTTCAATAAAACGTCCGCCACCGGGAGGCCTCGGGGGCGGATCCGTCCCCGGCGCCCGGCCATTTTTCATGTCGGGGCCGATTGCGCTATTCTCGCGCGTTGCTCGGTAATCCCAGGGCGTTTGCGGACCGTTGCGCAAGCGCCATCCAGACGTGAAGGAACGCATTTTGGCACCATCGGAACACGATGATCGTCGCTCAGGCGGCACGCGCAACGCGCAGGCGGACAGGCCGTCCGAATTGCGGCGCACGCTGTCGGCGCGCCACCTGACCATGATCGCGGTGGGCGGGTCGATCGGCACCGGGCTATTCGTGGCGTCGGGCGCGACCATCGCCAAGGCCGGCCCCGGCGGCGCGCTGCTGGGCTACGTGCTGATCGGCATCATGGTCTATTTCCTGATGACCAGCCTGGGCGAGCTCGCGGCTGCCATGCCCGTGTCCGGCTCGTTCTCGACCTATGGCGCGCGGTACGTCGAAGACGGTTTCGGCTTCGCACTGGGGTGGAACTATTGGTACAACTGGGCGGTTACGGTGGCCGTCGACCTGGTCGCGGCGCAGCTCGTCATGGCGTACTGGTTCCCCGACGTACCCGGCTTTTATTGGAGTGCGCTGTTCCTGGCCATCACTTTCGGACTGAACGCCATGTCCGCCCGCGGCTTCGGCGAGGCAGAGTTCTGGTTTGCGTTGATCAAGGTGATCGCCGTGCTGGCCTTCGTCGCCATGGGCGTGATGATGCTGCTAGGCATCATCCGGGGCGGCGAGACGGGCGGCCTGGCCAACTGGACCGTGGGCGACGCGCCGTTTGCGGGCGGCTTTGCCGCGCTGATCGGCGTCGCCATGGTGGTGGGCTTTTCGTTCCAGGGCACAGAACTGATCGGCATCGCAGCGGGGGAATCCAAGGATCCGGCACGCAATCTGCCGCGCGCCGTTCGTCAGGTGTTCTGGCGCATCCTGCTGTTCTACGTGGCCGCCATCCTGGTCATCGGCCTTTTGATTCCCTATACCGACCCGCACCTGCTGCGCAACGATGTCGAGGACATCAGCGTCAGCCCGTTCGCGCTGATCTTCGAACGCGCGGGGCTGCTGGGCGCTGCCTCGGTGATGAACGCGGTGGTGCTGACCTCGGTGCTGTCGGCCGGTAATTCGGGCATGTACGCCGCCACGCGCATGCTCTACAGCCTGGCGCGTGAAGGCAAGGCGCCGCGGATCTTCGGTCGTATCTCGCGCAGCGGTGTTCCCCTGTGGGCGCTGCTGGCCACCACCGTTGTCGCGGCGCTGTGCTTCTTCACCTTCATCTTCAGCCCCAACGACGTGTATATCTGGCTGCTCAATACGTCGGGGATGACCGGGTTCATTGCGTGGCTGGGCATCGCCATCAGCCATTACCGCTTTCGCCGCGGGTATGTGAAGCAGGGCAACAGCCTGGCGGATCTGCCGTACGTGTCCCCGTTCTTTCCCTTTGGTCCGATCTTTGCGTTCGTGCTGTGCCTGATCATCACGCTGGGCCAGAACTACCAGGCGTTCCTGGAGGACAAGATCCAGTGGGGCGGCGTGGTCGCCACCTACATCGGCATTCCGCTCTTTTTGCTGATCTGGGCCGGTTACCGCCTGACGCGCGGTTCGCGCTTTGTCAGCTACCGCGACATGCGCTTTCCGGACGCTCGCGCCCGCAGCGAATATCTGGATTCGGCGCTGCGGGGCGAGCCGGCGGCGGGCGAGGTCCGGTAACGGCGGGCATCAAGCGGGGGTAGCAACCCCCGTGCCCCTTATTCGATGTTCTGCGCCTGCTCGCGCATCTGCTCGATCAGCAGCTTCAGGTCCATGGCGGCGCGGGTGACTTCCATGCTGCCCGCCTTGGAGCCCAGCGTGTTGGCTTCGCGGTTCATTTCCTGGAACAGGAAGTCCAGCCGCTTGCCCGCGCTGCCGGCGTTCTTCTTGCCTGCTGCGGGCTTGCCGCCGCCGTCGGACAGCAGGTGACGCAGTTCTTCCAGGTGCGAGCGCAGGCGCGACAGTTCCTCTGCTACGTCGATGCGCAGCGCAAAGAGGTTGGCTTCCTGCGACAGGCGTTCGGACAGTTCCGCGCCGGAAATGTGGGTGAATCCGCCGGGGAAGGCGGACTCGACGCTTTCGCGCAGCTTGGCGGTCTGGCGCTCGCGGTGGTCGGCCAGCAACTGCGGCAGATGCGCCTGCACGATATCCACGACGCGCGCGACGCCATCGGCGCATTCGCGCATCATGCCGGCGAGGCGTTCGCCTTCGCGCTCGCGGCCTTCCTGAAGCTGGGTCAGGGCCTGCTGGGCAGCCTGCAGGCACGCGGCGCCCCAGATCTGCGGATCCAGCGCATCATTGCCGCGCTGGCCGGGCCAATTGAACAATTCCGCCAGACGCGGGGACGCGATGTCCGGGATGATGCGGCGCGCGGCCTGGAGCTGTTCGGCCAGGCTGTCGAGCCAGGCGGGATCCAGCTTGGACAGATCGGCATTGGCCGCACGGGTGAAGGACACGCGGATTTCGACCTTGCCGCGGGCCAGATTCGCGGTCAGCAGTTCGCGCAGGGGCGTTTCCACGTGGCGCAGTTCATCGGGAAGGCGGAAATACAGGTCGAGAAAACGGCTGTTGACGCTGCGCAGTTCTATGGCGAGAGTGCCTTGTTCTAAGTCTGCTCGGGCGTTGCCGAAGGCGGTCATGCTGCGGATCATGGTGTGCGTGTCCTGGTGATTCTTGGAATGGAAGCCGGTTGCGCCGGGGCCCGCGGCGCCCAGGTCCTGGGCAGCGGGTCTGTGTTTTCAACCGGATACATCGCGGCAGGATACTCCAAGCGTGATTTTCCGGTGGCGCCTGCCCGTACAATGCCGCGAATCTAAGCCAAGTCTGGAGCCTGTTGTGACCACCATCCCCACCCAAGCCCGGCCGTCGGGCCGCGCCGCCGACCAACTGCGTCCGTTCAGCCTGGAGCGCGGCTTTACGCGTTACGCCGAAGGCTCCGTGCTGGTGAAGGCAGGCGACACCCATGTGCTTTGCACGGCAAGCGTCCTGGACAAGGTACCGCCTTTTCTCAAGGGCAAGGGCGAAGGCTGGGTAACGGCTGAATACGGCATGTTGCCGCGGGCCACGCACACGCGCGGCGATCGCGAGGCTGCGCGCGGCAAGCAGAGCGGCCGCACGCAGGAGATCCAGCGCCTGATCGGCCGCAGCCTGCGCGCCGTGTTCGACATGAAGTCACTGGGCGAACGCACCCTGCACCTGGACTGCGACGTGCTGCAGGCCGACGGCGGCACGCGTTGCGCCAGCATCACCGGTGCCTGGGTGGCGGCGGCCGATGCGGTCGGGCTGCTGATGAAGCGCGGCGATCTGGCGGTCAGTCCGATCCGCGACGCCGTGGCTGCCGTGTCGGTAGGCCTGGTCAACGGCCAGGTGGTGCTGGACCTGGACTACGTGGAAGATTCGGCGTGCGATGCCGACGTGAACGTCATCATGACGGGCAGCGGCGCCTTCGTGGAAGTGCAGGGCACCGGTGAAGGCGCAACGTTCACGCGGGCTGAGCTGGACAGGATGCTGGTGCTCGCCGAAGGCGGTATTGCCAATCTGGTGAAGGCGCAGCGCGCCGCGCTGGCTTGATCTGCCGGGCGGGTGGCGCGGCATTGAACACGGTGTCTGACACCCTTGTGAGATAGCGGGCAATTGACGGGCGTGCCTGCGGGTGTCAGACACCTGCAGCGTGATCTGGGGGGCGGGTGGCGTGGCATTGAACACGGTGTCTGACACCCTTGTGAGATAACCGGCAACTGACGGATGTTCCCGCAGGGTGTCAGACACCTGCAGCGTGATCTGGGGGGCGGCTGGCGTGCCATTGAACACGGTGTCTGACACCCTTGTGAGATAGCGGGCAATTGACGGGCGTGCCTGCGGGTGTCAGACACCTGCAGCGTGATCTGG
>Ga0213829_1000407_pt1 | contig 42232 bp, 48 predicted proteins | sample MC6MC0896MG_FD_180665 | JGI IMG/M metagenome (GOLD analysis project Ga0213829, IMG submission 180665) | Enriched soil aggregate microbial communities from Iowa State University, Ames, United States - MC6-MC0896-MG | ecosystem: Environmental > Terrestrial > Soil > Unclassified | place: USA: Iowa... | reverse complement strand
CATATCGGTGGCTATGAGGCAAAGCTCGCCGTTCCTGTAAAGGCGCTGCCCGGTGTCACGGTCGATCTCAAAGGCATGAATAATAAGTCCCTGTCACTCAAGGGCCTTCCTGCGGGTTTCAAGATAACGGGCGGCGACATGTTTGCGATTGATTATGGCGCAAACCCGGTTCGTCGTTATCTGGGCCGTGTTGTGAGCGGTGCCGTTGCATCAGGAAATGGGGTCACGGATTTGATCGAGGTTCGCCCACATCTTCCTGCTGGGCTTACTGCTGGTCTTGCTGTGAACTTCGTTAAGCCCGCAGCTAAGGTATTCATCCTGCCTGAAAGTCTGAAAGTCCAGGCGAATGCTAAAACAACCAATATCTCATTTTCGGTGGCGCAACGACCATGAAAGCTTACGATCAGGCGACCCTCACGGCCTTGCAGAACCGCGAGGGCATAGCGCCGTTTAATCTGCTGTGGATTGAGGCTAAGAACCGCGACAATGGCGGTCTGGAAACTATCGGCTTCTGGAATGGATTTGACGTTGCAGATGTGACGGTGATCAATCCAGAAACCAACCTGCCCACCGTTCGGACATATTACGGCGCGGGCGCATTGCTTGATATTCCCGCCATTCCGCAGGAAAGCGATCTGACCATTCGTTCGATCCGCATTCTGCTTAGTCAGGTGGATGCAGCAACACAGTTGTCCGTTCGCGGCTATGATGTGCGGCTGGCACCGATCCAAGTTCATCGCGGCTATTTTGATGTTGAAACCATGCTCCCGGTCGCGCCTGCGCGTTCTCGGTTTATCGGCTGGGTCAACAATATGAAGATCAGCACGCCTGCTGTTGGTGGATCAGGCAATATCGAACTGACCTGCGTTTCTCATACCCGTCAGTTGACAAAAACCAATCCATTGCGCCGGTCGGATGAACAGCAGAAGCGCCGCCAAGGTGATCGCTTCCGCCGTCATACCGATGTGGCGGGCGAATGGTTGCAGAACGTGTTCTGGGGGGAAGCCAAGAAATGACGATCAAACGTTATGCTGACTGGCGAACCCGGCTTTCTGTTTATCTGCACGCAGTCGCGCACAGGCCTTTCCAGTGGGGTGAGCATGACTGTGCATTGTTTGCAGCCGGTGCTGTTCAAGCGATGACGGGTGAGGATTTCGCAAGAGATCATCGCGCTAAATATAAAACGCTCATCGGTGGGCTGCGCAGACTTAAACAAGCAGGCTTTGCGGATCATGCAGAAATGGCCGCATCGATCTTTGATGAATGCCATCCTTCATCGGCTCATGTCGGTGATCTGGCGGCGATTGAGACAGATGAAGGCATCGCGCTTGGCGTGGTGCAGGGACAGCGCATTTTCGTTCTTCGTCCTGATCAAGCCAGTATCGGCACAGTGGCGCTTTTAGATGCCAAGCGGACGTTTCACGTTCCCTTTCACTAACAGGTAAACATCATGAAACTCTTGCGTATTGCAGGGTGGGCGGTATCGCTCACGCTATGCATGATGCTGCCTGCTCACGCGGGGCCGGTTGGCGCTGCTATCGGTGCAGTTGTCGGATTGCTCAAGGCTGGCGGCATAGCCGCGACACTGATCAAGTTTGCATTTGGTATTGCCCTCCAGTTTGGTTCAAGCCTACTGGCGAAAATGTCGGCCAAAAAACAGACGCAGCCCGGTATCGTCGGGCAAGTACAGATGGGTGGCGACAAGTCGTTGTCGTTTATCGTCGGTACCTACGCCACAGCGGGGCATCTGGAATACATCAACTCATTTGGCAAGGTCGATGACGTCGAAAACGCTGTCCTGACACAAGTCATTACGCTTTCGGATCTGCCGGTTCAGAGCATTGGCAATCGCGTCTTTGTGAATGGCGAAACCTGCAATCGTGATCCCGGTATCGTCACGAGTTCGGAAGCGGCCAAGTTTGGTACGACCAGCTATCCAGTTGCCGAATATAAATATTCGCGTTGGTGGTTTCTGTTCCTCAAATACTATTTGGGCGAGCAGACTGTTGCTGATCCGAACCTTGTAGCCAAGTTCGCAGGCAATGACCGTCCTTGGACTGCCGATATGGTGGGTCGTGGCCTTGCCTATGTGATCGCGACGGCTGAATTTGAACGTCATCTGATGACGACAATTCCGGCCTTTCGGTTCGAAGTGCAGGGCATCCGGGTTTACGATCCGCGCAGAGATAGCAGTGTTGGCGGCAATGGTCCGCAGCGCTGGGGTAATGAGGCGACATACGAGTGGACTGATAATCCTGTCGTTATCATCTATAACATTTTGCGCGGAATTCATTATCAGGGTGAGTTCATCTGGGGTGGGACGGTAAAGGCTTGGGGCTTGCCGCTGTCGGGCTGGATGGCAGCTATGAACGAATGCGATATTCTCGTGCAGATCGAGAATGGTCAATTCGAAAAGCAGTTCCGCTGCGGCTATGAAATCCGTACACTCGATCAAGAACCAATGGACGTGATCGAAGAACTGCTCAAGTCCTGTAACGGTCGGGTTTCGGAAAGTGGCGGGATATACAACATTCATGTTGGCCCACCCGGTCTGCCCGTAGCGTTTCTTAGTGACGATGAGTTTGTCATCACCAAAGAACGTGAATTTGATGCTTTCCCCGGTCTGGAAAGCACATTCAATGGTGTAACAGGCACATGGCCAAGCCCCGACGCTGCTTGGGAAATGAAGGACGCGCCCCAGCGTCGCTTTCCAGAATACGAAGCGCAAGACGAAGGCCGCATTCTGCTCGCTGACGTTCAGTTTAACACCGTGCCATTCCCAAATCAGGTGCAACGCCTGATGATGGCGCTAGCGAAGTCAAATCGACGCTTCCGCAAGCATATTGGAACCTTGCCGCCTTGGGCTGCCGTAATTGACCCATTTGATGTGATCGCGCTGACAAGTCTTAAGGAAGGCTATCAGAACAAGCATTTCGAGATCATGGGCATTGACGATCAGCCCAACGTCAATCAGCTGGTCTCAATTACCGAAGTTGATCCGTCAGATTATGATTGGAATGCAAACCGCGACACGCTGCCGTGGTCTGTAGGGCCGCTTGTACCTAACTGGCCAGCACCGCAGATCATGGTTGGCTGGAATGCACAGCCAGCGGAATTAAAGGATGCAAACGGAACATCCCGACGGCCAAGTATTGAGGTGTTTTTTGCAGCCAATATGACCGATGTGCGTGCTGTGCACGTGAAAGTCAGGCTGGCAAGCACGCTTGAAATCGTTTTTGATGGCGAGATCCCTTATGGCGATCCCGACTATGACAACCCCAGTCGGTCAGTCATTCTCAATGGCGTTTTCTTGCCTGATGAGAATTACGCGGTACAGGGTGCATATGTTCCCTATTCGGGTCGGCAGGTAACGCCATCGCCATGGATACCCGTCAGAACACTCAATATTCTCCTTGGCTCAAAAGACCTCTATCCAATCGACGTTGCCAACTTCAACGAAGAACTGCGCAATGTTCTGGCCCAAGAACAAAAAAACTCACGTTATGTTCGTGATGAGGTCACACGCATCTCAACCGTGTTGGCTGAGGGGCTGGCCGATAGCTCTATGCAGATGCAGGGCATTCGCGAGGCTGTTGCGGTTGAGGTGGGACAGGGTCGAGCCGAATACAAGCGGCTCATTCTTGCAGAGGTCAGTGACCGACAGGCGCAGGTGACAGCGATTGAGCAACTTACCGCTCAAATGCAAACCAATATTGCAGATGTCACGACGCTCTCGCAAGCGACAGCTACCGAACTCTCTGCCGTTTCTCAGGTGGTGAGCACGGTATCGGCTCAGATGGGTGGAATATCCGCAGACGGGTACTTCCGTGTTTATTCCGAAGCTGCAAGCAGTGGGGCGCTTTCCCGTGCCGTGTTGAGTGTATCGACAACGTCAGGCGGTGTGCCTGTCACTGGGGCGTTGATCCTCGAAAGCATCAACGGAAACAAATCTCGCGTCATTGTCGATGGCGACGAATTTTACGTCACAAACGGAAGTGCGCGAGATAGGCCATTGGTTTTTAAGAATGGCGAGTTGACACTCACTGTGGCGAACTTCGGCACTGGTTGCTTCGACAACATGCGCTCAAGAAATGGCGCTTTATGGCTTCGTGGTTTTGATAATTACGGCGATATACGGGTATTCACGACATGAGCCACCTTGCAATTGGTCATAAGCCGGGCTTCGGCCCAGTGGTTGCTGTCGTTCGCGATAACAATGCTGAATGGACGACAATCCCGGTCACGGATTATTCGAAGTTCTACATCAGCACAGAAGGACAAGACCTGTCCTATATGTTTGATAAGTATTTCTTCGCAAATGGCTTTAACCCCAGCCATTACCCCGCAACAGCCCCAACGACTGCCAACTATCTTTTGGATGGCAACTCGCTTTCTACCGCATTGCGAGCGTTAAGCTCACGTGTCGGTGTTTCATCGGGAACGCATTATTTCAAATATTATGAGATGTTCAGTCGCTTTGCGCAGCTCGGCGGTCTGATACCGATATTTGAGGTCAAGCTGCTGGATGCCAATGGCAGAGTAAAGCTTTTCGATTTCAACGGCGCACAAGGCAACCAGCAGCTTTTTTCTATCGGCACACTTTATAACGGCGTCAATATTTATGCCGACGTGCAGGTCGCGAACAACGACGCCACGGTCGTCCAATATGATCGTATCCCGTCAGAGTTGGGCTTCACGGGATGGTGCGGGCAGATAACGAACTATGAAGGTCCTGCATTCAGTTACTACATTTATGGTGGTCAGTCCGGTGCTTCACGCGCCCTCACATGTCAGTGGGATTTGCCCGCCAACAATGCGCCTCTACCATTCCCGAATGGAACGCCAGTTCCGGGGCAAGAAGTGGTTAGAATATCGGGGCAAGAGGTGAAAGTTGCGCGTCGGGGCCTGACTGTCGATACAACCAACCCACGCGGTTTGCAGATAAATTCAGACAAAGCGCCGATGATGTGCATCATGATGGGGACGGTTCCGATCATCCCCGCAGGTGGTACGTACTACTATCCGAATACATCGCCAATTGCGCTGCATGAAACGATGTTTGTTGACGGGATCATGCGATATGACGGTTACAATTACTCGATCCCGCCCGTCGATCCCAACGTCAGCCGGTCAGGCCGGGAATGCCGCTTCTATTACAAGATTGATACCAATGGCATTACCTTCTGGAACGAGGGTGATTATGCCGTCGGGTGTAAATTCATGGTCTACGCCACCAGCATTCAGGCATTAAGCAGTGGCGGCAATCAGGTTTTGCGACGCGTGTTCAACGATGTGCAGATCAAGCGGCCCGGATCAAACGATGCAAATCCAAGCAGCAACGATATTCTGCTTGATACGCGCTTTCCATCGGTGCGCATTCTCAAACAGGACTGGATACCAATCTCGGCATTCTCGCCTGCAAACAGTCTAAATGCACTTTTCGGAACACATGCGGCAGTCGTACCGTTTTCCAATCACGCTGGCATGTTTATCTTCCCCAAAGTGATCGGCAATTGGCCGAAGATGATGGCGCAAGGATATTATCGCTCATTGCGTCCACCCAACGTCGTATCCTGGCGAACGTCCAATTACTGCATGACGACTGTTGTGCGAGCCAATGACATGGTGATCCATCTTAGCCCCGGCGCACCATCCGATGTCAGGGCTGATACAGGCTTTCAGTACAATCTGCCTGACCCGCTCGGCGTTCGATATTACGTCTTTGGCGCAACACAAATCTAATCAATCAGGAAAATCAGCAATGACCGAAACGACGGCAACGGAACCGGCGCAGCCTCAGCGCGTCCAGATTGACCCAATTGCGATGGCAAATGAAGCGCGCGCCATGCGAGATTTTCTCGAAACACACAGTTTGCAGAATGCCAACAACGCAGTGTTGCTTTTCAAGAGGGTCAAAGAGCTGGAAGCGACACTGGAGGAGCAGGCCAAAGTTCATAAGGATGAGCTTGATCGCATCACTGGCGAGCGAGATCAAATGGTGAACCGGCTTGACGCGGCAAACGCCAAAATCATCGAAATCCAGAACAGTCAGAGCGTTGCAGTAGTTCCCGCAAAATCCAGGGTGAAAGCCAATGGCTGATAACTTCGACAAATTTTATCCGGATTGGGTTGTCGGAACGCTCACACTTGTTTCCGGGTCACGCAATTTTACTGCAACAAATGCGCAATTGTCGCTTGCTGCCATCCGGGAAGGTGACACGATCATCACGCCGGGTGGTCTGACGCTGCCGATTGAAAGTATCAATGCAAACGGCAATGGTGGCGTTCTGGCGCAAAATGCTCCAGCCGCTGCAGCTGGTACCTATTCAACCCGCATTCGCTACCAGTCAGATAATTCGCGCTTCACAGGGATGCTTGCGGCACTTGTCGCTCGGATGGCGGGCGGCAATGTACAATCCTTGGCAGCACTGGCTGGCAGCGCGGATCTGTTGCCCATATTCACTGCAGCTGGCGTAATGGGGGCAGTTTCCAAAAATGACTTGGTAGCAGGTTCACTGCCTGCACGACTTTCGGCAACGCCCGGCAATATCGGTGACGCGAACACAAATGCCGAAACAGGCTTCTATATCTCGAATAGCGGGTCCCAGAACGTCCCCACATCTGCGGCAGCGGTCATCTACAACCACCGTTACAGCGCCACAGCCGGTTTCCAGATTTGGTTTGCAGTCTCGTCTAATTCTTGGCAGTGGCGGCGCCAGGCGGCAAGCACTTGGATCGACTGGCAGCCCATAACAGCGGCGGCGCTTTCGTTGCTCGGACTTTCAGGCGCTGCAAATCAGATGCCGTATTACACAGGTGCATCAGCGGCAGCACTTACACCGATCTCCGCAAAAGGTCGGGCTGTTGTGGCCGCAGCATCTAACGATGCAGTACTCGCGGAAATACTCGCAGCACCGCGACCGTCAACATCAGGACGTGGATTGTATGCGTCTTTTCAGACATCGCCGGGTGCAGCAGCAGTTCTTCCTGCAGGTGGAACTTATGCTTACTGGTTAGTGGCTTATGACGCTGCGACAGGCACCCTTAGAAGCCCCATTGTGGCGTCAATTAGAGCGGGTGGAAGCACCATCGGCACTGCTACAAGCGGCAATATTTGGTCAGGCGTGTATTGGAACCTAACATGACAGAAACAGATAAAGTCGAAGAGCAGGCCATCACACTCCTATACAAGCGTGAAGACGGCACTTTCGTCGCTGAGATCAACGGCCTGCCGTATCATGTCATCAGTTCGGATGAGGTTTATTGGCAGTTGGCCGTCGATGAAGCTGTACGAATGGGCGGCGAATTGGAATTTGAGCCAGCGCCAGAGCCTATTCCCGGCTCTAATGTAAATATCCTTCCATCCGTCACGCTGTGGGAGCGAATGACCAATGATGAGGCCGAACAAGTTAGAGCGGCGATGGAAACGCAACCGTTTCGCGTTCGTCAGATATTCCTCACGGCCAATACATTCCGCTCAGATCATGAGCTTTGGCCGCTCTTGCAAAGTATGGCTGCACAATTGTTTGGTGATGTGCGAGCCGCTGAGTTGCTAGCTTCATGAATTGTGACGACACCCTAGGTCGTGTTGACAAAGTGGATTCCCAAATCAGCTAAAGCATGATTCAAGGCTGCTTTTTAGGAGGCAGTTATGGCGCGGGGTGATCTGAACGATCAGGAATGGGTTATCATTGAGGGCTTATTGCCGGCCGAGCGAGGCCGAAAGTCTCGGCCTTCTTTGGATAACCGTCGTTACCTCAACGGAATGCTTCACGTTCTGCGGGTTGGCTGTCCTTGGCGCGACATGCATGAGCGTTACGGCAAATGGAATTCGGTTTATGTCCGATTTCGACGCTGGGCGGAACAAGGCGTATGGGATGCGCTTTTGGAAACCCTCGTCGAACTGGGCCTAACTGACGACTGGCAACATATGATCGACAGCACGACTGTTCGTGGTCATTCTCAGGCAGCCGGCGCAAAAGGGGGACTTATAAGGAAGCTTTTGGTCGATCACGCGGCGGCTTTACGACAAAAGTCCACGCCCGTACAGACGGTCAGGGACGCCCTCTTGGCTTCGTTCTCACAGGCGGAGAGGCTTCGGATTACAACGCAGTTGAGGAATTGTTGTCCATTCCTGTGAGAAAGCCCAGACTGTTGCTCGCCGATAAAGGCTATGATGGCGACAACATTCGGGACGCTCTTCTGTGCAGTGGCATAAAGCCAGTTATTCCGCCCAAAGCAAACCGGAAAAACCCTCCAGCTTGCGACTTCCAGGCCTACAAGGATCGCAACCGTATTGAACGTATGTTCAATAGGTTAAAGCAATTCCGCCGCATTGCCACTAGATACGACAAAACCAGAAAATCCTTCGAGGCATTCCTTGCTATCGCAGCAGTCAGGATATGGCTGCCATACTTTGTCAACATGACCTAATTGACGCATCGCTCTTAAAGAGGAGGGCGCAAGTTAGTCAAAGACTTCCGTTCGCTGTAAAGCCCAATAACAAGAGGATAATAATTGCAATAATGAGACCGGAATAAATGAGAATTTCAACACCACTCAAGAACAATAATTGTATGCATGCCTCAACCTATTGTGTTTTGTGTATTAAGTACATGGCCATTAACGGCCACGCTCTGTCCATGCACTAAAGGCGATCAGAATGATCCAAGCTGTAGACATGGTAGTGATGAATGTGGCCATCATTATTCCTCTTCGTCTGAGAAACTTCGTGATGGGAAAAAAGTTCACGGGTGTTAAAAAAATAAGCCCCCGGATGCTGGCGGGCGATCCAGGGGCTGCGTGCGACCTTCCGGCGGGACGTCCACACGTAACCGCTGATTAAGGGTAAATTTCAGAAAAGAAAAGCCCCTATCTCTACTTATGTCGACAGTAAAAGCCTCAGTTTGTCTAGGATGATTACGACCACTGACTGGTATCGATTAAATGTCTCAAATATTGAGGAAATTAGATCTGCCTAGCGTATAAACGCTCATGAAGTCTTATCAGGTAAATTATTCAGACGACGGTAATCGCCTTCATTATTGCACCGCCACATCAATGCAGCAAAGATGACAAGGAAAATACTGATAGTTGCTAAGGATGCCCAAAATTCTGCTGACATGACGTTCTCCCAAGTTCCTAATGCACTGTTAACGTCAGTCTGCAAAATTTGATCCCTAATTCTGCGAAAAAGCTGGCAACCAAGCGCAGTTATAGACTTGTGATCATCGACGCTGTCGTCTTGGAGCAAACCACCACAACACTGCGGCAACAACCAACGGAATACTACCGCCCATCAATAGTTGACCGGCATGTGTCGCAAAAAACTCTACTAAATGCTGCATGGTCCCCACCATAAAAAATGCCCCGACGCACTCCACCGACATCGGGGCGGTAGTTCAACAAAATCTAAACGTCCGTTAATCCACTAGTCAGTTATTCTTGTGAGACGCCAAAAGAAAAGCCCCGGCAGACGGTAGGTCAAATCCGGAGCCGCACTGGATAAAGCGCCACACCTCACCCTGCGCTGATTGATCATCTCACAATAATGAGAAAATACAAACAAAAACCCCGGCGATGACGCCGGGGTCCTGATCCATACCGTGTGTTATAATTTACGACGGTTGTTCATGTAATACCTGATCTCTTTCCAGCCGATTGAAGCTACAACATATGAAAGTGTAGCGAGAATAGCCGCCTCAATTATCAGAAACCAAATCATGATGCGTCTTCAAGCCTGAACTAGGCCGCCTCCTGATTTTTTGCCCTTCATCCATGGAAGCGCGACTTCTGGTTCTTCGAGAATTCCGTTCTTCTTGGCAAAACCTCGAATGGCGCTCTCCGCAGCTTCCACTGGTTTGATGCCATCGTGACTATCGCAGCACGCTTTCCAAGCAGTTTCGTAAACGAGGCCACGGTCGTATTCCGGCCATTCATAGAGAAAATCTAAGGCATCCCCGATGCTGGCAATTTCTCGAACAAGGTAAGGGCCGTCCTTCACAAAAACAGGGCTGTCAAACAAACGGTCGCTCATCGAAACCTCCATCTGATCGAACGTTAAATGTTGGAATGACGGCTTCGATTTAGTCCAAAATCTAGCGTTTTCAAGACCCTCACAACCACAAAATTAGGAAACAAAATGGATAGAACTGCACCTGCTGGTGCGGGGCTTTTGCTGGCACCATTGTTCAAATAATTCGATTGAGAACATCCATGAAACTGGTCTCTGATTGGAGGCGAGTGCTTCGCTATGCGTGGAGCATTCGCCTGCTGCTGGCCGCTGCAATGCTGTCCGGCCTCGAAGTTGTGTTGCCCTATCTGGGTGACATTTTCCCCATTCCCACCGGCGCATTTGCGGCTGTCACGTTCATCGTGACCGTGTTGGCCCTTGTCATGCGCATCATATCACAGAAGGCATTTCGCGATGAGTAAACGTGCAAAGGCAGCTTTGGCGTCCGGTCTCGGCTTGGTCGTAATGACGGCGACTTATTTGACCGCGCCATGGGAGGGCATGGAAAACCATGCCTATTATGACAAGCTCGGCAAGGTCTGGACGGTGTGCCTGGGGGAAACCAAGGGCGTCAAAAAAGGCGACAGCTACACCGATAAGCAATGCCAGCAAATGTTGATCAAGCGACTTGAAGCTGATTTCCGTCAGCCGCTACGAAAATGCATCCGGACTTTTGATCAGGCACCGATCAGCGTGCAGGCTTCAATGTTGGATCTCTCTTACAACATTGGCACAGGCGCCGCCTGCAAATCGACTGCTGCGCGCCGCATGACTGAAAAGCAATGGCGCTCGGCCTGCAAGGCTATGACGCTGTTCAACCGTGCGGGTGGTAAAGTTGTCGAAGGTTTGCGCAAGCGCCGCGAAATGGGTGACGCGCAGCGCATCGGTGAACTTGAGCTTTGTCTGGCTGGTCTGAAATGAACCAGATCCTCGACGCTATCAAGGTGACCGTAGGAATCGCTGTCGGCATTGTCCTTGCATCGATCTATTACAACGGCGTGCCTTTGCTCAAAGACATTCCGATTGTTGGCATTGCCTTTGAGGGGCAGGCGAAAAAGGGATTGGTGCCTGAGTTTCAGGTGAAGGCTTTGCAGGCACAACTGGATGCCGAAGCCGTCCAGCGCCGGGCAAACAAACTCGTTATCGAAGCTTATCAAGCCCAGCTACGCAACGCTCGCGCTGCTGAAGCCGCTCGAATTGAACAAACTGAACAGGAGATAGCGGATTATGAAAAGCGGCTTGTTGATGCGGGGCGGGTTTGTCTGCTTGATCGCGATGACATTGAGTTCCTGCGCAAGTGACAGACTTCTGCAGGATGCGGCAAAACAAGCGGGGCAGGCGCAGGCGCAAAGGCACCTGCCTGTTTATCCCGATGATTGCCGGACGAAAGAGCTGCATGCGCCACTCGCGGACGGTGTTGAGATCCGATCTGTGCTGAAGCGTGAACGGCAGGCGCTTGATCGGCAAAATGCACGCACTGATCGTTGTGCTGATTTTTATGAAGCAGTGGTCGGGGGAGAGGGGTGATGCCAATGGATACCGAAGCGCCAACTGCTGGGAAAATGATTGATCTTCCAGAGGAAACACGCGAGTTCCTCTCCCAGCTCCGCGAGGAGGATATTGACCTAATGAAAGACGGCCTCGATCTGATCCGATCGCTACGCACAATTGGTCGCTTCATGCGCTGGGTTATTCTTTGCATTCTTGCGATCATGCTGGGTGTGGTTGCTCTCTATGAGAATGCCCTGAAGCTAATCAGTTACTTCCACAAATAACAAAGCCCCGCTCCAGCGGGGCTTTTTGCGTTTGGAGCACTGGGTCATTCCATATCAGGAATTTCACCAAATTGGAAAATAATGGCTGGAGGTCCATATTCACCAATATCTGGATTTGCTTCCCGGCTCCAAGCGACGACGCCCGAATGTTTTCCTTCGAGGCTTGTAGCAGCTTTCATCGCACGGCCTTCCGTCTCGAAGGAAATAAGATCGAACGCGGGAACAAGTTCTCCGTCATCATTTTTATCAAAGGCAGCAACCACAATCAGACGCGCATTGGCCATTTAACTTAGTTTTCTTTGGAATCGCTATCGACTTCGCAATTCTCGCTGTTCGATCGTCCGCCCGCTTTCTTTGAACCTTTGGCTTTGCCCATTTAGGTTCTACAGGACGGACAGGGGTATTTGTGAATTTGATCGCCATAGGGTTTACAATTCGCTTTCCTCTAAAACGTTCTCATTTGTAAGAAGAGTCAACCTTCATTTGTTTATTGGTGCTACGCGGGCTGTGTGAGGTTGTTAAATCTTAGAATTGCGGCACTCAGAGGTGGGGCGCTTTTGTTTTTTATAATTCAGTATTACTTTAAATGCATGTGGTGGAGGAAAAGGCGGTGTTGAAATCAATTATCAAACTGGTGGTGATCGATAAGATCGTTGATGAGCCGTTTAACGCTAAGACCCTGTCGCGTCATATGCCGTTGTTTAGAGAGGAACGAATAGCAGGCTATTTAAGGCGCAATGCGTCACCATCACCTTTAAGTCGAAATGCAATTTTCACACGTTATTATAAACAATGGTTCAGCATTAACCGTAGAAATGTTGAGAGGATCATTAATCCTGAAATTAAAGGATAAGTGGGGCCGACGGGGAACTATTGCATCCACCAATTGTTGAACTGTTGCGCGCGCCTTTTGAAGCGCAGGAGGACTTTCTCATGAAAAAGGTGAACCCCACTGATGCCAGGCAAGGCAGGGAAGGCAAGCCCGTTCTTGTCGTGCTATTGGTCAGCCTTGCGGCAGCCGTACTCGTATGGATCGGAATGGAAATTTTTGGCAATGCTATAGAGCCTGACGTGCCAACAAATAGTGAGCGTTCTGTGCCGCCGGCAACATCGGATCAAGTTCCTCCCGCTTCTGCCGAATGACAGAAATGGGATCAGTTGGCGAGATTGATAGCCAAACGATATTTAATTGGTCTTTTTTGTACAGCGCGGGCACATCTGAACACATTTACATCCAGCCATTGCCGTGCGCATTTCTTGTTTTTTTACATCAACTAGAAGGTGGCGCCTGATCTAGTCGAAAACCTTCAACGTTTTTGAGAACAGCCCTTTTTACAAGATATCGTAACCCAAAAAAAGCAACACTGAGTCCGAGGATTCCTCCAATGGTGCCGGTAATAATTTTAATTGTATCTACACTGACACCAACGGTGCCTAATATAAATCCTACGATGAACCCGGCTAATGATCCCAGAATAGGTCCTAGAAGAGAAATAATAAGCAGTCTCCAGAAAACCCACCAAGTTAAATTTGTTATGCGCTTATCGAAACTACTGCTCATATTTCAACCAGCTCGCCATATGTTGAAGGGTGAGGTTTATTACTAATCAAACTTTGGATTTATGCAAGACCTCCTACGAACCCGCTCATTTCTTTCAGGCGCACCATGGACAGACGCATATTGCCCTTGCAGCCGCGACCCTTGCAGCGTGCCATGTTTTCGATCTGGTCAAGGTAAAGCTGAGACCGATCTGTTTTCTCGCACAGCATCGCTCGATCCGTGTAGGCCAGCCGTTTGCATTTCCGACAGATCAATTCCAGTTTCTGGTCATCTGCGAGATCTCCGACCTTGATCAAGGTTTTCCAGTTTCCCATCACCAGAAATCCTCTGCGGATGGAATACGGGTATAGCTGATCTTGCCGCCTACGTTCCCGCCTGCAGGTGGTTTCCATTCACCCATGCTGACGACGGTGCCTGAATATTTCGAGTTGAGCTTATCTACCGCGCCGTTTGCTTGCTCCCACTTCTGGCGAACTTTGTCGTCATTGTTGAGCAGGTCGATCTGACGTTCATCGGCGGGTGACAGATCGTAAAGAGTGACGCCTACGCGGAAGATGGTTGTACCGCGTGGAAACTCACGGCGAACACGGTTCCATAGTGCGTTGAGGCCAGCAAGGATCGCTTGGTCATCATTCACAACCGAAAGGCCGTGTTTTCCCAGCCATGAGCCATCTTGAATTGAAAGCCAAAGCCACAAGCCTCCTGCATAAAAGTTTTCACGACGAAGGCGACGGGCGGCTTTGGTCAGCAACAAGCGTGAGATCTCGTATGCGCCATCGATCTTGCGCGATTCTGGCGGCAGCACCCGACCGTGACCGAACATGCCGCGCTGTTGCTCTGGCGCTTGAATGTCATAGCCGTGCAGCGCGTACCAAAGCCGCTCACCGTTAACGTTGTTCCAAATCTTACGCATGTGCTTCGGCTGTAAGGCATAGAGCTGTTCGGTGGTGTAGACGCGGTTTTTAAACAGCCGCTGCGCCATGCTATTGCCAATGCCCGGAATATCCTCCAGCTCAATCCGGAGCAATGGTTCGGGCATCGAGGACGGGTGCCAGATTTCCAGGCCATTTCCATAGCTCCCATTACGCTTGCTGGCATCTTTGCCAGCCTTGCAAGCGATCTTGGCCAACTGCCGGTTGGCGGCAAATCCAATTGAGCTGGTGATGTAGGGGCCGATATTTTCAGCGATGGCCGCTTTGATCCTTGCAGACAGCAATTCAGGATCACGCTTGCCGCTATCATCGAGAACGCATGTCAGCTCATCAATGCTTTTTGCCGTATCGATGGCGATGACGGTCTCAATCTCGCAGAGCAGTGCATTGTGAGCGCGGCGGTATAGGTCCGGTTTCTGAGGTACGAGAATGAGATCCGGACAAACCCGCAGCGCGTCCTTAATTGGCATCACGTTCTTTACGCCCATCGCCTTTGCCTCTTTCGAGCAGGCAATGACGGCAGTTCTATTGGTGCCTTCAAAAGGAACAACACCGACGGGCCGACCACGCAAACGTTTGTCGCACTGTTGCTCGACAGACGCGAAAAATCCGTCAAAGTCGAGGTAAAGTCGTTCAATCGTTTCGGGCAGGCGCATAGAAGCCTCAGAAAAAGGTCGAGCGAAACCTGTCGCAAGTGCATAGGCACTCAGAAACATATTCCGCTCAATGTGGATATGTTCCTAACATGTTCTCATTTGGATTGAGAGTCAATCCACGTTAATAGGCCTTTGGAAATCCAGTTTATAAGTATCCTGGTGAGATAGATTTAACTGAATCAAAGATTAACCTGCACGGCGCTTTTGAGCTCCTGTGCCAGAAGTGACTGGCTACGGACGGAATAATTGTTAATTTTTAAAGATCAACTTTTTGGCTGATTATTTACGCAGTTCAAAAATTAGCTCAATTCATGTTAAGTAATTACAGAGCCGTCGAGATCGCCGAAAGCCCTCTCGCTCAGATTAAAATCTGAATAAACTTTTGAAAGGAAGATTAATGTCCGAATACTCGAAATTATTTTCTTGTTTGTATGATGAAAAAAAACCTGTTGGTAATCTTGGACGCGGTGCACATTATTCTGTTTTTCGTACGGCAGAATGGAAAAACGTAATTTTGCAGCCCCTTGATCTTGCTGAAGTTCATGATTTTGCGGTGATTTGGGACGAAGATCACGACACGCGCGTCATTCCCGTAATTGAGAGATTGTATATTAAGGGTCTGCTGTCACCCGTACAATTCATAGGTGAGCGTAAAGGAAAGCTTACCATTATTGCAGCTGCTAGATTATGGGGGCATTCTGATAAAATTTGGGCGGATTGGGTCCAAAAGGTTACAGACGTAGGCAACGACGCAGATGGTGACTATTGGAACGTTCATATTGGACGGTTCGATAGGTCTACCTTCAACGGTCTGCCGCACCAAACTGATCCGCAAGGTATTATTAACGATGGAGATGAAAGGGTGATTACTTATCTGCGCAATATCGATAACCTTTGGAGATTAGGAACTAGACCATACGAAGCGTCGTCGCATGTTAGACCTGAATTATATTCGCAGATGCAACCCGTAAAAAATGAGGTTGAGTAAAATTATTTGTAAAGACGACCCGCAGACAGCGGGTCGTTTTTTGCTAGGAGCTATAATAATGCTGATTTTTTTAAAGTTCAATATAAAAACATGTATCAACTCAGTCACCATCAATAATCTTATCCATAAATTGACGTATATAAACACTAGGATAGATTGCAAATCTGTCTTTATTAGCATTTGTTATGATCCCGTCGAAACGTAAGTAACGATCATGTGACCTATCATTAACAATTGAAAATACTGGTGATCCACTTAAACCATCTGGATCAATACTGATACGCGTCGAACTACTGTGTTTTACGAAAATATTTCGATTTTCCAAATCTAATACTTGTGGATGAGCTTCTTCCAGATCTTGACGTATCCACTTTGTAACAAATTTAGTATATTCTCCATCATTATTTGTCTCGGCATCGAATGAAGCTGTTGGATATCCAATTAGAAACGAATAATCAGTTTGTAGACCTTCGCTATCCGACCAAAACATAGTGGATATATCCAATGTGCGAATACGTTGTTTGTGTGATTGGTCCCCATAATCAAAGATACACAAATCTCTTAGCGACTGACAATTTAACTCATAGATACTAGGAGTATAAATGTGTGAGGGGGGAATTGCTAACGTCTTATCACCAACGTTTGCGAGCGTGACAAACTTTTCCGGTGAAGGCTTCTCAATACCATCACCGGTTTGGTGGCGTGTTAAGATGGCTTGAGATCGACCGCGATAGCTGCACAGAAATGCCGTGCCAAAAGTTCTCAGCTCCCAACTTTTGCAACCTGTGCTGAATAAAGCCGGTCGGACGAAGCGTTGCATTGTATCTGGTGCTTTTTCAAACGGGATAAATGTGCCATTTACACATACGCTCATTTTGCTTCGGGCTAGCGCCCATGTCGTTGTTATCATGATTAGCTATACTCAATTTTGCGAGCTTAATTGATGTAATGCACTGCGTGGGTTTCACTCAGTTTAAAATGCTCCCAACATTCTTCGCTAGTTCCCATGCGCCCATATAAGCTTGGTCATTGTTTTACGATTCCATTTTGATAACGCTATTTGCTTTTTGTAATGCGTGTCATGTCCTTGTTTCTGGCACTTATCTAATTTCAAAAAAACAATATAATAATTATAGAATCAATTTGGGGGCATCTAATGAAACTAAAGTATATTGAATTTGGGAGTGAACCTTTTCGTAAACTAAGAAACTTAAAGGTAGAGATTTCGCCAAGGATAACTGTAATTTCTGGCCATAACGGCATTGGAAAATCGACAATTCTTGGACTTATAGCCAATTGCTCTGGTCTATCAAGCGGGACGGAAAAATCACTTTTTTCAAAGCTGTTTCAGTCTAATTTTCAAGAAGTATTCTACCTCGATTACCAACATGACCTCGATAAATACGGGAAAAAAACTCCCAAATTTCTAATTTGCTACGAAGGTGACGATAACGAGTTGATTTATAAGTCCTGCAGCGTCAGCGCGCAGCGTCGGCAGATTGACGCATCGAAATTTAAAAATCACATGGCGAAAGCACCTGTCTCAAGCAAACCGCCAATCCCTTCTGAAGAACCGAGTGAGGAGGAGGAATCCGAGGGGAACATCGACATTGTGGAATCCGTAGGGGGAGAAAAAATAGATATCTGGCGCTTACGTATCATTCCGCGAAATTTTGAGGGCTCGCCTGTTGTCGGTACTATGAAAACATTGGCAGCTAAATATGAAATCGGTGGATCAATGAAGGTGCCGATACCCACTCTTTATCTAGGTATGAGTAGAATGTCGCCAATTGGCGAATTTGAATCCGAATTGATAACGAAGTCAAGAAAGAATATTTCAAGTGAAGATGCACAGTATATTATAAAATGCTTCAATTGTATTTTACCATATTCAAAGCAAGAGACGGAATTAGCAGGAACCGTTACATTCCACGACTTCGCTCAATCAAAAAAGCAATCAATTACACCGAATTTTGAGCACAATTCTCTAGCAATTTCGTTGGGACAAGACTCAGCGAGTGCGATAGTCACAGCTCTAGCATCTTTTAATAAATTAAAACGCTCAAATAACTATAACTATAAAGGCGGTATACTTGTAATAGATGAGATTGAAGCCGGTCTTCATCCCAAGGCTCAGATAAATCTTATGAATTTGCTCAAAAGTGAAGCAAAAAAATTAAATCTGCAAGTGATACTAACATCTCACTCTCTTACTGTAATAAAAGAAGTGTTGGATAACAATACGAAAATAAAAAAAGAACATCAAGTAGACTCCGTACTTTATTTAAGTGACACATCATTACCAAAACTTATGGAAGATGTAACGTACACAAAGATTAAAAATGATATGATTTTGGTCCCGTTAGATGGTGAGCCAGAATCGAAAGAGCCAGAGTTGAATGTATATTTTGAAGATTACGAAGCGTTATTTATATTTGAAGCAATACTGAAATATAAAGAAATTACTGATACTTATAGCGAGTTTGGTTATAAATTAAATTTGGTTCCCGCAGGATTGGGTGTTCATAATATTTATGCACTTAATAAAGCTGCCGCCCATTTTCGTAGCTCGCTAATAATATTAGATGGCGATATGTCTGAATTAAATGACTCGATCGGTAAAAAGAAAAAAATGGAGAAAGCCGAAAATATATGCTTTCTTCCCGGTAAGGTTAAATTAACGGGTGATATATACTTGGAAGACATGGCCCCTGATCGGATAATTTTTCATTATCTTAAAGACAAACTCGACAATGCCCCCACTAATGCAGAATTTTGGAATAGTTTACCTTACCAGTTTACTACTGATAATGTTAGAGAAAATATCATCTATTCTAAAAAGGAACTCGAAGTTCCGGAAAATGAGCGCAAACGCGATTTTTATAAGCGATGGTTTAATAATAATAAGAATGCAATTCAAGTGTCGAACATGATGAAGTTTTGGTGTCAAGAACATGCGGCGAGCATAGACGTTTTTATTGCATCGTTAAATGAGACCATCGATAAACTGAAAAGTGGTTCTGGCCAAAACGCTTAATATTTGATAACGTTGTAAAAATTGAGAAGCGTTTGGTATGATTATTAGGCAGAATACACCATTGAGATACCCTGGAGGAAAGGCAAAGTTCTCTCCATATATAAAGTGTTTAATGAAAGAACACCAATTGCTCGGAGGTCACTACGTGGAGCCTTTTGCCGGCGGGGCAGGAGTTGCCTTGGAAGTGCTCTTCTCAGAGCATGTTTCCGACATCCATATTAACGATATAGATCCTGCGATCTACGATTTTTGGACTTCGCTGATTAATGAAACTGAGGCCTTCCTTCGCCTCTTGGACGCAACAGAAGTTACCGTTTCCGAATGGCATAAACAAAAAGCGGTTCTGGCTAATCGAAATGGTCATAGTACGCTTGAACACGGGTTTGCTGCGTTGTTTTTAAATCGAACTAATCGTTCCGGTATACTGAAAGCTGGTGTAATCGGCGGAAAAGATCAGTCTGGAGCATATAAAATAGATGCAAGATTTCAGAAAAAAAACCTCATCCGAAAAATAGAAAAAATTGCTTTATATTCCTCACGTATACACACTTATAATATGGATGCCGTTGATTTTTTGAAAATCATCGATGGAGTAATTCCTTCTAACTCGTTGATTTATTTGGATCCCCCCTACTACGTTAAGGGGCAAGGTTTATATCGAAACTATTATACACATAAAGATCATGTTGAGATAAAGGAAACTCTTAACGGTATAAAGAATAAATGGATTGTATCATATGACAATTGTGATGAAATACGTGAGCTATATTCTAATTATCGGCAAGATGAATATCTCTTAAATTATTCAGCTTATCATAAGAAAAAGGGTGCTGAGGTTATGGTTTTTTGTGATGGACTGAACGACTTTAGTATGAAGATTGGATCTTTGAAGGTGCCGGGCCGGCGTCGTAGAAGTACTGAATCGTAAAATTCTAATGTTCAAAGATACTCTTTGAATTATTACTTATGAAATAGATGGTTGTGGCTTGTTTTTAAAAAAATATATACTTGCGCAGTATAGAGATTAAACCAAATTAAGATAAGAAAATTAGATTCATATATTAAATGTAAGGCGTCCTAGAAAGAATATATGAAATTAAAATTGGGATTTTAAGTAATAATAATATCGTTTAGATCGGGACGCATTTTATTCCGCATATTAATGTATATATTGAGCTAATCCCTCACATGTCGGAGTTTTTGCAGTTCGGGGAAGCTACCTTTCAGAAGCGAATCCTGCGGACGGTTTTTTTGTTTGAATACTATCGGTTCCTTGTACTAGCGATCTAAGCCGGATATTATACCGGATATTATACAGAAATATATATAATATAAACAAATTAGATCAATAGTTTATGATGATAAATTGCAGGACACCCCCTCCGCCAACACCATTAATTTCATCGGATTTTTCGGAATATTTTAGCCGTTGCCATAACTGAAATTTTCATGGTTTTTGATTAGGCGTGAACCTCCATAGCTTCACCTTCACCCTGAGTATGGCTTCTGGCCCTCAGCTTGATCCAGCCATCAATCTCCGACTGCTCATAGTTTATTGTCCGGTCGAGCTTGAATTATCGCGGACCTCCGCCGAAGTGGTGCAGCTTGTCCAGAGTTGATTTGCAGAAACCTGTGTACTTAGCGACGTCTTTCAAGCCCATATATACATTCGCTTTGGGCTTCGGCGCTGGTATATTCAAATCAGATGATAATTGCGCTATTTCGGCAGCCTCATCATTGATCAGCATTGTAATGTTATAGCGGGGTTTTACAGTAAAATCAGGCGTCGTTCGTAAATGTTCAGAGTTTCGGAAGTGCGCTTGATATAGGTAAATTCAGTGAAACGTTTTCCGCCGGCCATATACGACCTGATGCGTCCAGCCATGTTTTTACTCTGCCCAATGTACACCACTTCTGATTCATCGATTTGAAAATACACGCGCAAATTACTCTTGATTCGCCTTCGGTATGAACGCGATACCTGTTTCTCGGAATTTTTGGGACTTTAACCAGCGTCTTATCGGCCACGGCTTACTCATTAAAAATATGGGATTGCGCTCAGCCCGACCGAGCGCCGGCTTATTTGTTTACGCGTGTGAGGCGAGCATCTCACACGCCGTAGCGAAAATACCGCTAACAAGCCGCAGGTGGACAAACCAGAGCGTCTTTTACAAACACTGTAGATTCCGCATAGGTTTGTCTTTTTCGACTATATCATCGTTGATTTTATTGGCTTTTTTAGCGTGCCTTCACAAAGGTATGGTCATTTCGCTGCATTTGATTTGTCCTTTTTGTGATAAGGGCATGAAAAAAGCCCGATAAACGGGCTTTGGATCATTCATTTTTTTATTGTTAAAGTGCAGTCAGACTAAAAGCGCCTCGATTTTTCAGTTCAGATAATTCGTAATAACTAGCCACAAATTTATTATCATCGAAGAGAGGAATAACGCCGAGGTTCGCCAATCGTTTTTTCATCCCAGCGCGGTTTTGATCAACTTGCTGACAAAAATCCAAGAGTGAAATATGCTTCTCTTTGAATTCCTGGATGGATCTCTGAATGATTAAACGAGGTTGTCTGGCGGACCTGTTAATAATTCTTTTCCTTCACGAAACCTTTTTTGAGAAGCTGCGTCAGCGTGACTTCGGAGCTACCCAGTAGCTTAATCGCCTCATTAAATGTTACGAAATCTTCTTCTGAATTTGCCTTACGTTGTAAGCGCACTCTCCTAACTTCGGATTTGTTAACACGTAATCTAGCCAATAGTCCGGCTTGTACCGGGAGAACACGAACGCTTACGACGCCTTCAATGATCAGCGGGAGAATTTTTTCGAGAGCCATTTGGTTGGTTTGGGCAAACTCCATAAGCGGCATCCATTCTTCGTCTTCTTGATCCACTGGCGTTGCATTTTGAAGCAACCTCGCCTGAAATTCATCTAAATCAAGTTGCTGGACGCGGAGATATCCCCGTTCCTGCTCGCGTTCTTCACCTAGCGCCACAATCCCCGATTTAACTAGAACACGAAATTTTCCTTCTTCCACGCCGAGAATTTCTGCCGCAATATTTGATGTCACATTCTCAAGTGCATTCTCAATGATTGGTCGGGCTTTAGCTGCATCAAAATAAATAGAGGAATCGTGGAGATGTTGCCTGTCGATTAGGCCATTTGAGAGCAGCAGAAATTTCAGTCTCTTTTTGTGAATTTTAAACTCTAAGTGGGCCGAGTTAACACAATACATGTGACGTTCTTCGATTGGATTGATGAATGTCATGCCCGGACCAAATGGCATGCGCCTTTCACCAATTGCTTGGAAAAGCGAAACCACATCGCGGTAGGCAGCTTTTGACCGATTACGACGAAGCCAATCGATAAGCGGACCAAAGAACTTTTCGATGTTTCGCACTATCGGCCGTGTTTTATCGATGGTTTCGGTAAGGACACGTTCCAGTTCAGTCTTTCCTCTGCTGAGTAGAACAAAACCCCACTCGCGTGGATTGGTCGCTTCGTCCTGCCACTCTGTTAATCTATTGATTTGGATAAATTTTCCCAGATAGGTTGAGAGTTCTGAAACGATATGTGCATCAATGGAATAAATTAAACCGACAGCGCGATTAGGATTGTAAATGCTATCCAACAAGAACTGGTCGAGGAGAGGGGAAGAACTCGGTTCACCAACTTTTACATCAGCGCGAATTTGACCAATATTCGATGCCACATAAGTGGCGAAATCGTCGCGTTCTAGGAGTGTGTCGAGTGCAATTTCGATCAATCTGCAACCATGTTCCCGACAACCTTCGATGCCACGGCAAGACCACCAAGAGCGTGCATATGATCGCGAAACTGGACGCCCTACGCCCGTCGCCATATCATTGAGAACACAGTGCGGACAGTATCGCAAAGTGGTCCCAGGGCGCATCTCCTTGTTAAAGATGGCATAGCCAAGCTTCCAGTTTGATCCAGGCTTTTGATTAACAATACTGGCAAAGGCTAAGCGTGCAACCGGAATTCCGGAAAGCTCGGAAATTTCCTGCAATGCATCGAGATCTCCACGCATGATGGCTTCGCGGTTTGTTGGTGTGAAATCGAGCAATGATTGCATTGTGTCATAGCTGTTCGCGCGCGCCAAACGAGATACTAGACTGATAGGGCTCTCATCGTCGTGGAAGGAAAGGGTTACTGGCAGTGTCATTTTTTAATCCTTTCCCGTTTCTTAGGTTCGATGGAAGCCGGAAGATCGGCAAGAACGTGTTCTGGTGAAATGTCAGACCAGCGATTGGCTGAGAAAATATTGTGTTCTGGCAGACACCCGCTCGATTCCTGATAGACGAATGCGAATGCGCGCGTTTCTAGGATGAGCTTGTCGTTCTTCACGCTCAGGATACAGGCTGCTTGAATTGTCTCAACGATCTTGCCAAGGCTGCCCTGTGCGGAGTGACAGAGTCGCCCAAGAAAATCTGGTTCGCGCAGTTCGTCTGAAATTTTAAGTCCACAGATCTCTTCTCCGATTGTTGTCATAGCCTCATTGATAAATCCCCGATCATCATCGGCCGACTGTTCGATGTAACGGATAATCTTGCTGCGATTGGCGAGCTGCAGATCGTTTGCCAACAATTTGGCCAAATCGGGAACACCAGAGAAAATCGTATGTAATGGCCAATCGGCGATCTGCATCAGACTCTTCAGACCGTCCTGAACTTCAGTGATAGCCTTTTGACTGTCATGACGAATGAGATGTTGGGCCTCATCCACATGCAGATAAAGAATTCCTCGCGCTTTGAGCTGTGATTTCACCGCCGAAAACAGCTGCGTTTCCGTTTGTTTGGGATTAGCAGGTAGTCCCATTGCTGAAAGAAGCGTGATAGCGAACCCCTTCATGGTTGATGAGCTTGGAGCCTCAATTCTGAGAAGGGGAGTAATGATCTCGCCATATTGATTTTCTCGCGGCTGAAACTCCGCGATGCGACCACAATGGTGTTTCAAAGAATGGGTTTTGCCACTGCCTGATTTGCCGATTACGAATAACGCCGTTTGTCTTGAACCTGCGCCTCCGTTCAGATGATCATCGACATTGTCAACCAAGGAGCGGAGCATCCCGTGTAATCTCTTGTCACGAGGGCTTTCGAGGTACGTACCATAGATCTGCTTTTTGATTTCCTTCAGTTTTTCGTCTGCCATTTGCTTTGTTCCCCCGAGTTAAAATTCATCATAATAGTCTTTGCTGGATACTTTAGCTCCAGCATGAAATTCGCCATCGTCCTTACGAGACCACACTTCGGCCATGCGCGTGGTTGGACTTTCCTTTGCACCAACCTCCCATTTGCGTGGATTAGAGTGATAATCCGCAATCGATTCAGCTGCCGAGGTCACCAAAATGTCGCTCGGCACTGAGACTGGATGGCCTAGCGTTTTGGTGTTTTCTTTGAATTGCGCGACCCAACTACCGCACAGTTCACTCTCAAGTGTGTCGATTTGTTTAGGTTCAAGTGCTCGTGGATTAAGTCTTGCACGCAGTCTGGCCGTTTCACCTGACTCACGCATAAATCTCAGTGCTGCATACATGGCGTCCAGACCAGACTCTGACTCTTTGGCATTTGCGATCCGCAATTTCTGGCGAGCTGAGATCCATTCTTCTAATGACACGCACTCATCTAATTCGATTGTGTTCTCAACGCGAAACCAACCTTTCTTCGGATTCCTAACGGCAATTGCACGGAGATCCGCAGGGTCATATTTTACTTCGAATTCCACCTGGCCTTCTTTGGAATAAAGACGTGCCAGCTCTTCGTTCCGATATGGAATTCCCATAAATGTGACGCCGTTGGTCGATATGCGTCGAACAATTTTCTCACCGAAAATATGAAGCATCTCTTCATCGTTCGGAGGGAAATTGATTGGATATGTTTGGGTTTTCTGGACCCAAACATCGTGAGGAGAACGCCCCCCAAGTCCTGAGTGTGGCGCACGGTGATAGATGTCACAAACAGCAATCGTTAAAAGTTTAATGAGTTCGTCGGTTTGGAGACTAAGATGGGCTTCAGGATTGTAATCACCCTTCTCAGCAATTGAACCAAATGTACGGCCATCGAACTCCTGAGCAACCATTGGTCCAATGGATCGGAACAGTCGTTCAATGAACGGACGCGATTGCGGACGGCCAGCTGGTGGCTGAACAAAAGCAATCTTAGCATTACGAAGTACTTCCTGAGTACGAGAACTAACGAACTCACTTCCGTAACACCTTCGGAATAACGCCAGTTTTTAGGCTATGGCCAAGCTGCGACGCCTTTCAAATTGCGTGAGCAGGTTGGCCATAGCCGGTCTCAGGTCTCACAGTGGTTTTGCAAAGCCACACTGCAAAGGAGACTGGCTATGACCGAGTGCAATATTACAGCGTCTACCCCTGTACTGGTAGCTATTGATATATCGAAAGGACGCCATGAGGTGCTTATCGAAGTGCCGGACAAAAAGCGTCGTCGTCGGGTTAGCGTCCTCAACACTCTTGATGAGTTTGAGCGCCTGATCAATCTGCTGCGTAGTTTTCAGCGTCCCGTCCGTGTCGCATTTGAAGCAACCGGAAACTATCATCGCGCATTGGCGTTTCAGCTTGGCGCAGCCGGTTTCAACATCAAGCTGATTTCATCAGTTGCACTGGCGCGAACCAGAGAGGCGCTGCATAATTCCTGGGATAAAAATGATCCGAAGGATGCTCAGGTTATTTTGCATATGATGACAATCGGCGCTGAGCAATTCTATCACGATCCATTGTTGCAGGGCACGAATGACATTCAGGAACTGTCTAAGACACACGACATGATATCAAGGGCGAAGACCGAACTATGGCATCGTATCCTCACACACTATCTGCCTTTGTATTTCCCGGAAGCCGATCGCTTTCATCGCAGTTCTCGCAGTGACTGGTTTTTCGCGTTCCTTGAACTGTTTCCATCGCCACACTTCATCGCGGCTTTGAGCAAGGAAGCTTTCATCGCAGCGGCCTGGGATGTGGTTGGCCGCAAAGTTGGTAAAGAGCTTTTGTTATCAGACATTTATGCAACTTCTATACGTTCGATTGGCCTTCCTGTTGCACCGGAATCCGACGCCATCGTGATGTTTCGAATGGTTCTGGCTGAGGGCAGAAGCCTTATAGCCCAACGTAATTTGATCGAAGCGCGTGCAGTTGAGATGCTCAAAGACAACTCTGATTACAAACTGCTGACAACTATACCCGGCATTGGCCCGATCAATGCTTTGACGATCCTGGCAGAAGCGGGAGACTTGCGACGTTTCAATCATCATCGTCAGTTCCTGAAGTTTTGTGGCATGGATCTGGCAACCATCCAATCAGGCATGTTTCGCGGTCAGACAAAGCTCTCCAAATATGGAAATGCGCGATTGAGGCGGACTTTATGGATGGCAGCTCAGGTTGCCATATTGCAGCGCCCCAATAGCTTTCACGACAAATTTGAGCGCTACATCACAAAAGATCGACACAACACCCATTTACGCCGCAAGGCGTTGACAGCAATCGCCGCCAAAATGGCTCGAACCGTGCACGCGGTCATCAAAAGCGGCGAAACATATCGTCCCTTTTATGAGGGGGCGATCCACAGCGGAAGGACCTTTCTCTGACAGTGCCGTGGAGGCGCTGGCAATTGCCGCGACCTCGTAGATAATGTTCAGGCCTTCCGCTCGACGGCAAAAGGATCTCGTCTTAAGGACGGTGAGAGCCGCAATAACGCGTACTCTGTGTTTGTTATGGGAGAGACCGTTCGTTGACGATCGGCGCGGCCTATATCATAATCCAACGTATCGGTAAAAAGACCGACGCGATAATGACCTGTTGCTAAATCGGGCGTTCATTCCGAATATAGGACGTTATCACTATAGACGCATCGAGGGCGAAGACGACCGATCCATGGCGTAGCACAACCGAGCTGATCCGAGATAAATGTCTTGTCCATCATTATCATCCTGATGGCTTCAATCGCATTCATTGAATTAGCCGATGTGCTGGGTTTAAGTGCCAAGACGTAGCGGGTAGCCACATCAATTGCGGCCACAAACCTGACTCGAATGCTGCCCATTTGTGCGCGATATGCTTCTGGCAGAAGTTTCCACATACCCGTCTGACTCAGCAGCGATACCAGATCGACATTCCAGAAATCGATTTCAATGCGGTCTCCAGGCGCTTGAACATCAAATGATTGCTTAATTGAAGAAAACTTCTTCCTAGCTTGGGCTTCGCCATGACGACCTGCAACCTTCGCAAATTCGTCAAATTTGTCGATGATTTTTGAAAATTTCGAGCGCGAAACTTTTACCAACGGTCGTTCTTCCGACGCGTTCCTCACAGCAAGGGCTGCGAGATACTGACGGTATAAATGGGATATCGTCGGTCGAGTACGCTCCATGTATCGCTCAGCTTCCTTATGAGCAAACGCCATGGAATCTGGATCGATTGAGCGAAGATGTACTCCTGGGCCATGATGGCGTTGAACAAGCGCCAGCACGTCGCAGCCACCATCGTAATACTTATTGTAGTCGCGCCAAAAGGTTTTAACTGATGGCGTGGAATAGTAAGCTACGCTCGTTGCTTGATCCGCCCGTTTTCCTTTTGGAGCAAGATCGTCCTGAATCTCAAAGTACCAGCCCCTAAGTTTCTTCGAAAGTTCATCGTGGTTCCAACGTCTCCGCTTTTGTTCTGGATAAGCTTCATCATATTTCTTGATGAGTTTTTCACGAAGAAGCGCAAGCAACTGCGCGTCGTTTGAAAAGTCTGAAAATTGTTTGTCACCAAAGACAGCTCGGAACTTCTGTTGCTCAATCTCATGATAACCGTACTTTACGGCACCACGCTTTGCTGAAAGATCATTGTGGATGTCCTCGTGACTGACGAAGAGTTCCCGACCAGTTGCGTCTTCGCTTCTCAGATGCCAGCCGTCGGCATTCATAGTGACCGGAATCCAGTCTCTACCATTTAGCTGCAAGCGGTCCTTCGAGCACAACTTGACCATTGGGCGTTTGAAGACAGCTGGCTGTGAATTCAAGGCGTACATGACAATTCCTCTCTAAGTTTTCAGCGTGCAGAAGACCTAGCGAGCCACTGTCATCCAAGTGACCTCGCTGATCCTGCCAGGCTCAACAGGCCTGATGTTTCCATGTTCAATGAGAGCCCACGCGGCTGTCCACCGGCGAGCGTGGTTCGAGTAATTTCGGAACAATTCCCCAAATCGAAACCGTCCAGGAAAATCTCGGATCATGATCTGTAACTCGGTGTGATCCGCTTGGTTATAGAAGTCGCGTGCCCTCAAAATGTCAGTCGCATTAAGGTACGCGTCCATGTTGGCATCAACGTCGGTAATGAGTATTACGTCGTCAACCAAATTTGGCTTAAACTCATTATTATCGCATCGGGCCAGTAATCCGGACTCCCTAATCTGGTCCAGTAAGACCGACATTTCTCGTTTCTTCTTGAACTCTTTGACTGCGATTGCCACACTCCTTCCGGAGTTTAAGACGGCAAAATAGTCAAAGGTGTGCGTCCGCGCGACGTTGTTTGCGTCGACGTATGACATCACAGGGTACTGAGAGTGCAGTTCAACTAAATCAGTCCTCGCCTGAAGCAAAGTGGAGACACGATGCTCCAATTCGCTCTCGTGATAGACTACGATGCCTCTGAAAGACGTGAAGCCACGAGCTGTTTTGTTGTTTTTTAGAGCAGGCCGACGAGTGGCGTTACCAATCGTGGGTTCTTGCCAATACGGATTAGCAGACGATTTGAGATCACATACTGGAGCTTCATATAACCCACCTCGCAGCAATAACCCTGCCGTCACTGTCCGTGTCGAGCACAGAGCCGATGCGTGCTTCCTGAGCGTCGGCGATGAAGCCTAGACCAGCACGTTTAAGACTGATGTTTCGAGATACTTGACGAGAAAAATTCATGGCTGTCCCCTGAAAGATTAATGGGCCACGATGGCCAAATTTCTTACGGTTGGGGAACACAAGGATAAGCCGATGCTTTCGAGCATCGGGTATTAAACCGACGCCACGCTAGGCTTTGTTTGTGCTCCACTGGTTGGTCGGTTTGCGTATCACGTTGATATTATCCTTTTGCTTGAGCGCTTGGCTCAGGGAGCTGCATATGGCAGCATTCTAAATTGATTGCAAGAAATATTTTTGGGTCTCAAATGATTTTTGTTAAACGATTATCAGTGTATGCACCCTTAGATAGGTTATCCCTATAAACTAATCTACATGTCGAAAGCACCTAATTCAATAATAGAAGTCAATACCATCATAACCGCATTTGCAGTCATTACCCTAGGGCAGCGGACATTTTGGAGTTTCAATTGGGTGTCCAATGCGATCAGATTGAAGCATAGTGAAAATGCTTCAATTGCGAATGATTTCACGAAGGGTGTTAAAGCTTTTTTGCTTCGCAACCCACTCAAAATCACCTATTTTGTTTGATACGAGATCTAGGATGACGTGCCTTATTGGGGTCACGGTGGACTTGCTGTCGAACTTTTTTATAAAATCGTCATTTTTGAGAGCGCGCCATCAGTGTCCAACCATACCCCTTTTCTTCAAGCACGTTTGTTACGTACTCGCCAACCAGAGGCCGTATCACCGCGTTAAATTTTTTTGACGTCAATAGACGTAAAAAGCCTTTATGAGCGATCGGAGTAACGGAACGTATCTCATGGGTTGTAAACCGTTCATCTAACAAGTTTCTTAGCTCTGTCGCATTTACCCATTTCCGAATTTGCCCTTTTCCGGGAGGGGGAATGTTGCAATATTTTTCGAGGGTCGTCCTGTTCTGGGTTGCCAGAAAAAGCCAGCCGCCTGGACGCAGCAAATCAGCGATTTTCTCCAGAAATTTTTGCTGATCTTCCACATGCGACAGAACTTCAAGTGACACAACAAAATCAAAAGAATTTTTTGCAAAGGGCAGAGCGAAAAAGTCACCTGCGAAAAACTTAATATCTGGCCACCTATTCTGGGCTCTTTTCAAAACCGTCTCGGAGAGATCAGTCCCAGTAACTTTTCCGAAAACGGATAGTTCGTGGCAGAACCAACCTGATCCACACCCTACTTCCAGAATTTCAATGTTCTGTCGTTGCTTTTCCTTGAGCCAACCGATTATCACTTCGGCTTGTCTTCGTGAAACTTCCGGCCGTTCCTTCTCCCTTGTCCGAGCGTTCCAATCGTCCCAGAACTGTTGTTGTTGTTTAACATTTTTCATTCGGGAATATTGGAAACAGCTGCACATGATTGCTAGAGCGTAAAGGTTTAATCCAATTACCTCATTCGTATCATCTTCCGCCTAAAGTGGGCGCAAGGTCTCCCGAGCCCTATGCAGCTGAAATTTGCCCGCTATTAACGTAACGAAAATGTTCGAAACCCTGTGGACCTGGTAGCGCTTTGATATTCAGATAACCTACGACGAACCGACTCTCACTTTACAGCGACTTGTTGATTGTGTTTTTGTTTTCATTTGCTATTCGGCCCAGCAGTTGGCCAAGTGAGGGTTAACAGAAATCGGCGTCGTGCATCGCACGAGAGAGAACAATTGCTCCTGGAACAGTGAGAACAGTTGTAACCGGTGCTCTGGCCCCACATTCTGTTTGATTTTGTTTTCTGTCATTGAGAGTTAGCGACTGGACAGAACGGAGTTTCTCCATGGAGCCTCGAATGGAGTTTCTCTCAAGCGATCAGAGTAAGCGTGACATCCATCGTCAGTGGCCAGCTGATTTAAAAGCCCGGATTGTTTCGGAAAGCTTGCGCCCTGGCGTGACGGTGCAGGAAGTTGCCGATCCCTATGGCGTGCGTGCGAACTATCTGTCTTCATGGCGCACGCTGGCACGTCAGTGCATCTGCCCATGAAGGTCCGCCGCTGGTCGCGAACGCGCAGGCATCGCTCATAATATCGTGACCCTGCTTTCCTTCGGCGGCGGAGGTCGCATCGACGATGATCCTCATCGCCCTTAAACCGAGGGCTATAGTCGCAATGCGGTCGTCGATTGTGGGCAATTCGAACATCTGGCGTTCTCTCCAGCCCAGTACTTAGGTCGGAATCATGGCGGCAACGGCAACGTCGTGCCGCTCACCACGTTCCTTGATGCCGCGCTTGACGCCCTTGCGATCCTCTTCGGGGCGGTTCTGGCTCATCTTCCGCTTTCCCTGCAGATTGACGATCGGCATGCGGATACCGACTATCCCGCGCAATTGCGCCTTAATGTAATTCTCCGGAGCGTCGGTCACGGCCCAGGGCACTTTGCGAGAAGATTCATGCAAGTTTGTCAGACGGTTGACGACATCGAGCAGCCGATCGGTATTGTCGAAAAATTCGACCGGACCGGAGGCGTGAACCGCGGCGTAGTTCCACGTTGGAACTACCTTTCCGTGCTCAGCTTTCTTTGCGTACCACGAGGGTGTCACATAGGCGTCCGGTCCCATAAAGACCGCCAGTCCATCTCCAAGGACGTCTGCCTGCCATTGCGGATTGGGCCGGGCAAGATGCGCATAGAGTACCCCCTTATCGCCTTCGGTTTCGTCAAGAAACATCGGCATCGGTGTGGCCATCGGGCCACTCCCAGTTGCGGTGATGAAGTTGGCGAGATGACACTGGCGAATCATCTCATAGAGCTCGGACCTGTCGGCGACGATGAATGCTGGAGGCGTGTACATGAAAGTCTCCCTTGACTTGGCCCCGTTGTCACATCAAACTGGTATGAAATGAAGTGCCAGTTCATGAAGAAAATCATGGTCCAGTTAGATCAGCGCGGAGAAAAGATCGGAACCTCGCGCGCCATCTATCTCGGATTGCGGGATCAGATCGCAACAGGTGTCTATGCTGTCGGAGACACGCTGCCCTCGACGCGGGCATTGGCGGAGGAGCTCGGCGTATCTCGCACGACCGTGACGGCCGCCTTCGAGCAGCTCACTTCGGAGGGCTATGTCCACGTGCGTCATGGTGCGAGAGCCGTCGTCGCCGGGAATGTCGCCGCGAGTAGCGATATCTCCAAGGTCACACGGCCCATATCGAGCGCGAGACTGTCGGCCTATGCGCATCGCGCCATGGAACTACCCTCCGTTGTCTCGAGCGCACCAAGACCGCTCGACTATGATTTCCGGTATGGGGATGTCGCACCTGGCGACTTCCCGAAACTGGCATGGCGGAAGGCATTGGGGTCGGCGGTACTCGCTCATAGGGACAGGCTTAGCTATGGACATCCCGCCGGCAGTTTGGCACTCCGGCAGGCACTACAGGGATATCTATGGCGGGCACGTGGCATTCGCTGCACGTCCGAACAGATCGTCATCGTAAATGGTTCGCAGCAGGCGTTGGACCTCTGTGCAAGGGTCCTAGTCGATCCGGGCGACAAAGTGCTGATCGAAGAGCCTTGCTATGCGATGGCCCGCAACGTCTTGGTCACCCTTGGAGCTATGCCCACCGCCATCAAGTGCGACGAAGATGGGTTGGACACGTCCAGCCTGCCTGATGCTGCTGGCTACGCGCTTGCCTGCGTCACACCGAGCCATCAATTTCCACTGGGAGGCGTTCTTTCTGTCGGTCGTCGGCGGCAACTGGTGGACTGGGCCGCGGCCGGAAATGCATTCATCGTTGAAGACGACTATGACGGCGAGTACCGTTACGATGTACGCCCGATCCCACCGCTTTATCTCTCGGGCTGCGGACGGGTTATATATGTCGGGACGACCTCGAAGATTTTGTCTCCGACACTGCGCCTGGGCTATCTCGTCTTGCCCGAGCCGCTCATCGAGCCGTTCATACAGTGCAAGCAAATCATGGACCGGCACACTTCTCTATTTGAGCAAGAGGCGCTCGCCAATTTCATAGATTCCGGCGGCTATGAGCGGCATGTGCGAAAAATGCGACGGGCTAACGCCGAACGTCGGAGCATCTTTCTCGATGCCATGGTCGCATCCTTCGGGGAGAAGATCGAGATCATTGGGAAGTCGGCGGGTCTTCATGTGGTTGTCTGGTTCAATGAGTTTGGCGGTCGGGACGAACAAAGCATTGCGGAAAACGCCCGGCAGAACGGCATTGGAATCTATCCAGTCTCGCAGCTGTTCGCTAATCCGTCAGACCGACGTGCCGGCTTCATCTTTGGATATGCGTCCATGCCAGTTCGCCAGATACCAAGTGGTGTCGATAGACTTCACCAAGCCATGGCGCAACAAGCTGCATCCAGCGCCGTCTTCGATGCGCGGGCATGACCGCTCATGGCGCTATCCGTCGCGCTCTTCTGCGATTGAATTTATGCTATTCAGCCAAGGTGGGATCAGCACATCGCTTACGTAATATTGTATTTTCGCGTCGGAGTGTATTTAATTTTCCTACTAAGGCTGTCAGTCGCCAAGCCGTGTAATCATCGCTAACGGGGCGGAAAAAGTCGCCAGCAAGCCCGTTGGCTTATAGCGTAGTTCAACGTTACCCGTTCCATTCAGGCCCATGTTGATTAGTCTAGAACCAAAGCCTCTATTTTGGGGCTCCGAGACGATTGGGCCGAATTTTTCTTCCCAGCGAAGTTGAAGCTCAGGTTGTTCTTTATCTTTATCGATGATCATCCATGAAATGTGAACCTGTCCGGATTCATTCGACAGTGCTCCATATTTGAGCGCATTAGTGCCCAGCTCATGCAAAAGCAGTGCTATAGAAAGACCCGCTTTGGGACCAAGTTCAGTTGTTGGACCGTGCAGAAAAATACGGTCGCCATCCGAGTGAAGTTTCATTGCTTGTTCTATGACTTCATGCAACTGCGCTGACGACCATGACTGTTGCAACAGCAGCTCGTGCGCGCTCCCCAATGCCTGTATTCGTCCGGTTAGTGCGTTGACTGCATCCCTCTCAGAAACATTTCTAAGTGTTTGGCCAATCAATGCATGAACGATAGACAATGTATTTTTAAGCCGATGGCTTAGTTCAGTATTTAGGACGCGCTGTTCAGCTTCCGCATTAAGTTTTGCGACTGCAGCATATGTGCGGTCAGTAACGCCAGCTACAAAATCAAGCTCAGCTTTGCTCCAAAAACGAGGCTTCTCCTCATGTGTAAACAGAACGCCAACCAGTGCGCCGTTTTTTAGTAAAGGCGCTTTGATGAAAGACCGTATGCCGGAATCAATGTAGCTGGCAGATTCGCCGTTCAGAAATGGATCAGTACTAACGTCGGAAACGGTGATTAATTTTCCTTCTGAAAGACGAGCAATTGTTCTTGCGAAATCGGCGGTCGAATGAGTTCCAGCAAGAGACCTCTTCATCGGCAGGGAGTGTTCATACTCGATTTTAAAGCTCTGCTCGCTCTGACTGATTGTTGCGTAACCAGAACGGTCAACACCCAAGCCCTCATGCAAAACCTCGGAGGCAATCTGACAGATATCTTGCATGGTATCAGCAACGCTCAGGCGATCTCCGAGCGCCAGCAATGCGGCAACCCGTGCATCCTTGCGCTTCGCATCAGTTATGTCGATTGCAACGCCAACCATTTTTGATGATTTGCCTTCATCATCTGGCAGAAACTGAGCTCGGCGCGCTATCCACCTAATTCTCTGATCTGAGGGCCTTCGAATACGATATTCGACAGCAAGATGTGCTGTTGCATCGTTCCTACTTTGAACACTTGATGCCTGATCGCGATCTTCGTCTAATACTAAATTCTCGAAGAACGTGGCTTCATAGGTCTGATTGGTGCCCACGCCAAAAATTCGACAAAACTCGTCCGACACGGTGATGGTATTTGTTCGCGTATCCACCTCAAATATGCCAATCCCACCTGCAGCCTGCGCTGTTGCATTTCGAACTTCGTTTTCTTTCAACTGTTCGTTCTTTGCGTCGATACTAGCGACGCGTGCCTTCCTTTTTGAGGAAAGACGACGCTCAACAGAAAGGTCATATGAAAGATCTTGAATGCGTTTACGCAGTTCGAGTTGCGCGATGGCTTGGTTGGCTAAGACATTTAGAGCAAATTGTTGCTCACTGGTCAGCATCTTCGGTTCGTGGCCCAATACGCAAAGCGTTCCAATCGGATAGCCGTTGTCAGACTTAAGAAGAGCCCCGGCATAAAACCGGATGAAGGGTTCGCCAACTACAAGAGGGTTACAATTAAATCTGTGATCCAAGGTTGCATCTGGAACCAGCAGAAAATCTTGCTCGAGTATCGCTTTCGCACAAAATGAACTTGCAAGGGGCGTCTCGCGAACTCCTAAGCCCACTTCGGCTTTGAAGAATTGCCTATCTCTCGCAATAAGATTCACAACGCCAATTGGTGTTTGACAGATTTGTGCTGCCAATGCTGCGATGTCGTCAAAATCTTTTTCTCTGGGTGTATCGAGAACATTGTAGCTCTCGAGCGCCTCAATCCGTCGTGTTTCTCTATCAGCAGCGTGGCGCTTCATATTGGTCCATCATAGTTCGTATTAAGGCATCGACATTTTGTAGCTAAAGTAACGCACGTTCTATTGAAATAGAACTCACAATAAAAATAAAAGTATTTCTACACCCATTTGTCCACTAGTGGACAAATGGGTGTAGAAAAATTCTTCTTTAGAAATATTTAAAGAGTGTCGTTTTGTTGAGGCTCTCGAATGAAGGCAATAAGATCAGTATTTAACCTGTCCGCGGCAGTTGCGAACAAGCCATGTGGCTCGCCATCATATTCAATCAATCGAGCTGAAGGTATACTTTTAGCTGCAGTTCTAGCTGATGGTTCGATTGGAACTGTGTTGTCGTTCGTACCATGGATGATCAGTGTTGGTACCGTGAATGATGAGAGATCCCCTCGGAAGTCGGTCTTGCCGAAAGCGTCTATGCAATCGTAAGTCGCTTTTGGGCTTGCCATGATGGCCAACGCAAAGCTCCAGTCGAGAATGCCTTGACTAACTGGGCTTGTAACAAATCCCACACCGTAGAACGTCTTCGCAAAAGATTGCAGGAAGTGAAAGCGATCTTTTTTAACCTGGTCCTTCATGTCTTCAAGGACTTCGCTGTTCACGCCATCGGGATTGCTGTCGTCTTTAAGAAGGTAAGGCACAACCGATGCGACGAGTACGACTTTAGCTACACGTTTCGATCCGTGTCGAGATAGGTATCTGGCAATTTCGCCTCCGCCCATGGAAAAGCCGACTAAGACGACATCCTTCAATTCCAGATGCTCAATGACCTTGGATAAATCATCCGCGAAGTTATCATAACTATAACCATCGGCGGGGTGTGAAGACTGACCAAAACCGCGACGATCATACGTGATTACACGGTATCCCGCTTCCAGTAGGGCCATTGTTTGGAATTCGAACATATCACCCGTGAGGGGCCAACCGTGGATTTGCACAACCGGAGTTCCGTGCCCCATATCCTTAACGTGTAAGCTAATTCCGTCCGCAGCTTCAATAAAAGGCATTTTGGGTTCCTTTTTGATAACACAATAGTAATTTAAAATGCCAATCAAAGTTCCCACGTTGAATGAATTTTACTAGCGAGAATTTTTTTAGCATATTTATTTAATTCTAATTCTAATTCTAATTCTAATTCTAATTCTAATTCTAATTCTAATTCTAATTCTAATTATAATTCTAATTCTAGTTCTAACTGTAAATTTAAAATTGATCTATTATATTCTAAAAATACTTATTAAGTATCTTGAAATAAAATCAAATAAATTGAAATAGAATTATTAAATATTGCTACCCATAATCCATGCTTTCTGCGTGCAAAATGATGCGAGCAATTTGTAAAGGGTCGGTAACACCGCTGTCGTAGACGTGGTATATTTGTTTGGCTAATCCCTGAGCTTTGCTTGGACTTTGAGTTGTGCGGCCGAGTTGATGGCAAGTTTCACGATATGCTTCCTGCATAGCTCTCAACTGTTGCGGATTATATGTTCCTACAAACAGTCCTGATCGAAACGGCATATTAGGTTTTTCCATTTGAACGATGAGTGTCGCTGACTAAATTAATGCTGCTCGCGTTTTCAGCAACCCTACCGTCAAACGTCACTACTCATCAGCTTTGATTTGTGCATGCGAAATGAGAGCAAAAATAAACGTCCCGCCAAATATATTGCCAAACAGAGTGGGAATGCCGAAACGCAAGACTGCGTCTGTGAAGGAAACTTCGCCGATCAGCAAAAGAAATATCACCTCAGTGGAACCGACTATTATATGTGTAAAATCACCGATGGCTATCAAGTAGGTGATGAGAAATATTATTGCGAAGTGTGAAGCTTTTGTGCTGTGCAACATCCATACAAGCGTAGCGATCAGCCAGCCAGATATTATACTCTTGCCAAACATTTCTCCTGCAGTGTTTTCCATCAAATGATGACCCATTGCTACAAATGAGCGGAACGTGTCATCTGAAAAAATGGGTAGCATGGCGAACGCTGCGGCTGCTATTCCTCCTCCAATCAGATTTCCAGTGAGTACAACTCCCCATAGCCTGCTTACCCTCCATAAATTATAGGCGCTAGGTTGATCCATAAATGGCAACACAGGTGTTATGGTGTTTTCTGTGAAAAGCTGCTGGTTGGCTATAATTACGATTATAAAGCCTACGGTGTACCCTGCTGAGCTAATTAGAAATGACATTTCAGAAGCTGGAAGGTTTGCTTCGAGGATACCTCTTGCCATCATAGAAAAGCTCATGGATATACCCGCAGCAATAGCGGACCAAAGTAGAGCAAGAACATCACGTCCAAGTTCTTTTTCGCCGTGTCTGCGTATCAATTCATGTATTGCAGCGGATTTGGAGGGGAGGGTTTCCTTCAGCGTCTCCGCTGTTTGCTCAGCGCTAGTGTCTTCAGCCATATTATACTCCATAGAGTTGCTGAATGTTGCTGCTTAGTCAAAGTGTTCTCAATGAAATAAGAAAATCAACATTGGAAAAATTCAAAATTTGATAATATAATATTGTCATTTTATTGTATATAAGACACGTTTCGATTTTTCTAATACATTATCTTTTCACAGATAATTAATTATAGATCAAATATATTTACGTTTTCAAACGTAAATCCTTCGTCTTATTCAAATATTACATTATAGTTATTTAAATTGTAGTTTCCAAGGCGCGATTATTTTCATCTATGGCTCCCATTACAAAATCTTTAAATTTCTCATCATAAGAAACCTTAAGTTGTTCCTCATAAATTTTTGTTTCTTTTAATAGTATAGAGATTATTTCGCTTTTTTCAGCTGGAACAATTTTATTGCTGATAGTTCGTAATGCATTACGCAAACTATAAATCTGACCCATTAAATAGGCGCAACCATCTTCGGCCAACCGGTATTCCATTCGTTTTTAACAAGCGCCCCGTGCACTGGCAGATAATGCTTATCACCATCAATCGTTCCCAGCTTTCGGCGATATACTTTGATATTTTTTACCTATGTCGGCACGGAGTTGGTGCAGGGGAGCTGTCATTACAGCCTCAAGTCCAGAACGCTCAAAGCGCAGATCGACATCGCCAGTTCCAAGAAGGCCCGTTCGAATGAGTTTTGTTCCAAAACCTTTGCGATTAGGCGCTGAGACTTCGGGACCGCCGATCTCTTTCCAATTTAGCGTCAGTAAACTGGGGCCGTTTTCATTTGAAATTCTCAGATCGACAACTACACGTCCACCTTGTTTCGAAAGTGATCCATATTTGATCGCGTTTGTAGTCAGTTCATGAAGCAAAAGTGAAATCGACGCGACGCCTTTCGAGCCCACATGGATGTCGGGGCCGCTTACGTCCATATTATCACTCACTCCGAGTGCGGAGCCGATGCTTTCAATTATATCGGACAAATAGCTTTGCGGTGTATCCTGTAAACGCAATATCTCGTGCGCGTGGCTCAAAGCGTTCAATCGCTCAGAAAACTTGTGGCGCTGATCGGAATTGGCGTCGACAAAAGTTTGATTGGCAATCGAGCTAACGATGCTGAACGTGTTTTTTATCCTGTGAGCAAGTTCGGCATTAAAGATGAGTGCGCGTTGCTCCGATTCGACTTTTCCCGTCGTCTCTACCACAGTATCAATCATGCCACCGATCTGACCGTTTTCTAAACGTATCGGGCTGTAGCAGAACGTAAAATAGCACTGCTCAAGATACCCATGCCTGTTAATGGCAAGAGGAAAATCTTCAATAAATGTTGCCTCACCCAAGTATGCCTTGTCGACGATTGGCGATATCTCATCCCAAGCTTCTGCCCATATGTCTTTGAATGATTTCCCCATGCAGTTGTCCTTGCCACCAAGGATAGGTCGGAAAGCATCGTTGAAAAATGTTATGTGTTGGGGTCCCCAGACTATAGCTTTAGGAAACCGCGAAGCCAACATCATCTGCAGCGCGGTTTTAAGGGGTGCAGGCCACTCTGAAGTCGTTCCGAGAGCGCTACTTGCCCAATCGTACTTCTGAATTTCTTCGGCAGATTGTCCGTCTGCGTGGAGAAACGCAAAACTGTTTAACATCATCATCTCTTTCATATCTGGCTAGCAAGAGAATTGATGAGCATCAGTTGCTGCGTAAAATTATTATTTTCGTTTTCCACATCGCTTTGAAGCAAATGGCTTTGATATCATTCAGTACAGAACCGACCTTGTCGGCGCGCCTGAATGGGGTACGATGCCTTCCAGCTAGTTTTACTGAAGTTAATCGGTGACCATGAAACTGTTTATGTTCCAAATTGGTGGAAACTACGGCGGTGCGAACGTTGAGCTGCATGACGTACGTTTTTCTATAGGTAATACTATTCAAGATTGTTACGATGACTTGCGTGAACAGTGGTGGGGAGATCCCAAAAGTCTTCATCTTGATTGTTGGGGCGAAGTAGCTCAAGTCGATGGTTACGATATAAGAATACTGCCCAGATCGAAGAGTGTGAGCGAAAACAAGTTATTTTTTCTCAATCTTGGTGGCTACGATCCTGCCGAGTTCGGTGAACTACACAAAAACATATTGCTGGTTATGCCAGATATTGCTTCAGCGAAGAAAAGGGCACTCCTAGAGGTTAAACATTGGTCACAGCCGCATAAAGATAAGAATTTTGAGGTGGAGAAAACGCTTAACTTAAGTACAGATATACGAAAAAAAGGTTACTCTATCGATATGAGTAGATCTTCCATCTTTATTCCCTTCTCGTTTTCCTGTAAATATTTGAGAATTGGTAGATAATTTTCACGCTAGGGTACTTTTTGTTAAAAATTTAGATGACAAGATCTTCCAGAGTGGTTGCTGGCCACAGCGGTGAAGAGGTATCGTAACTTTGAACTATGAGCATGAAGATACCTCCTCTACGCCTCGAGCGAAAATAAAAGCCGTGCTAGGATGCCATCGTTTTGAGTGGTTCAGGTTTCTTGCCATCTGGTAGGATCACTTGGAGGTGATCATAAACTACCTTTGCGCTAAACGGCTTTCTGACAAATACAGCGCCATCGGGCAGGTCATTTTCACCGGGGAGCATCATACCCGAGGCGATGAGTATGCTAATATGGGGCCAGTTTTTCGAACACTTGTGCGCAAGATCAAAACCAGTCAGTTCACTTGGCGGCATCTGTACGTCAGTAAATAGTAACTGAAACCTGTCTGCATCGCTTTCTAAGAGTTCCAGCGCTTCTTCGACATTGCTCGCTTCTTTTACACGAAAACCAGCCGTCTCAAGGATATCAACTGCATCCATACGAATGATCACATCGTCATCAGCTACGAGCGCATAAGGCGTATAATTATCGGACATTGAAATTCCTTGATTAGGTTTGCATGCTATCAACTAACTAAGGGTTGAAACGATCCTTGATTAATTTGTTTTTTTGTAAGTGCAGAGGAACTGATGATCTAAGCGGAAGTGTCATTATTCCACCAGGTGCATCATCAATTGAATATAATCACCGTGTCGGTGTGGATATCAATTTAACATGGCTCACGGCGACACAATCAGCCCGGAATAGGCTAACTCTCCTCGCTAGTGGGAAAGAACGCCAGCGTCATTCCTCGCTTTCGAACCTCGCAAGCCAAACGTTCTAAGACTGGACGTGTTTAAAAACATTCAGGCTGAGCTCAGCTAAGTGCCCAATTTAGGAACATTTCATTTAAACTGTTGATTTATATCAAAATAAAAACCCCGCCGAAGCGGGGTAATAAGTGCTCTATAAGTTATTCCTTCGGCGGGCCGACACGGTCGAGGAGTTTATAAACAATCTCTGCGCACTCGACAGTTGACTGGTCTTCAGCGCATTTCACATCGACCTTGTATCCTTTATCTTCAACACGAATGTGTGCAGATTTATCAGGGGCTGGGCGAGGACCACCGCGCGGTGGGGGTGGGGGTGGAGTACCAGGAGCAGCGGCTTCTGGAGGGGCAGGTGGCTTTGGTGCCTCCTGAGCAAAAGCGGAACCGGAAATCATAGCGAATGCAGCGGCAGCAATAAGTACACTCTTCATTGCATTACTCCTAAGGGTGTGTGCGCTGTGAAAACATTCTATTGCTTGTTAGGTTCCATTGTGTGCTGGCGAATTCCCTGCAAAACTTGTGAGCAAGAAAAAGCCCCGTGTCGCCGATATGTGCACGGGGCTATCTCGTTAATTCGGCATATTAGCCGCAGCTTGTTTAAGTGCGCTCGCCATCGTTTCGCAGAGCTTCGCTTCTTCGATGCCCTGTGCTTTTGCGGCTGTCTGGAGTTCTTGTTCCATACCCATAGCAGAAATTTTACCCTCTCTACCGATGGCCTCAGCTGCGTCGCCCTTCGAAGCGTCTGCGGGAGCTGGAATAAGAGTCATCATCTTTGTTTGTATTTCAGATGCACTCCCGTCAATAAAGCCTTTCTCTTGACAGTATGCGAGCACGCCGAGTTGGTTTCGTGCTGCATTGTAAGCCATTTCCATTTGTTCCGGCGTTGGCTGTTGTGCAAACGCAGAAGTCATTGTGGTCCCGGCTATTGCCGCTGCGAGGATTAGACGGTGCATATATCTCTCCATGTCTTAAAATAATTACCAATATTTTTTAGTGAAATTAGACAAAGCCCGCAACCATACTGCTCTTTCAACAAAACAAGTTTGATTAATTGGATTAATCCTACGTTTTTTTAGAATTATTGTAATAAGCAGTTGTTTTCATGCAAATAAGTTTTTCCCCTATAAAGGGATATGTGTGTTTCGGCATGGAATATTGACCCCTTTAGCGGGTGAATACTTATTCAATTTTGACCCCCGCTAGATTTCATCCGAGGATCTGACTTTTAGTCAGCGGATGGAGTAGGGAGTTGAAAAGAGTGGA
>Ga0213829_1000405_pt1 | contig 42283 bp, 39 predicted proteins | sample MC6MC0896MG_FD_180665 | JGI IMG/M metagenome (GOLD analysis project Ga0213829, IMG submission 180665) | Enriched soil aggregate microbial communities from Iowa State University, Ames, United States - MC6-MC0896-MG | ecosystem: Environmental > Terrestrial > Soil > Unclassified | place: USA: Iowa... | reverse complement strand
TGGTAACGGTATATTCCTGATTATTTTGGTGCTGTTAATTGCACTGATTTATTTTAAGAACGAAATGCTGATTATGACCTTGTTTAAGTTTAGAAAACAAGATATGGACGGTGCTAAAAAGATTTTGGATAAAATTAATCCTGAAACGGCACTGATTAAAAATCAACAGGGATATTATCATTATTTAAACGGAATTATCAACGCACAAAACAATTTAAATCAGGCAGAAAAAGATTTTCGTAAAGCAATTGATTTAGGTTTAAACCAAAAAGAAGATTTGGCTGTATCTAAATTACAGTTGGCTGGTATTGTAATGAGTAAAAACCGTCCGGCTGAAGCTCAAAAATTAATTGCCGAAGCAAAACAACACGATACCAAAGGAATGCTGAAAGAGCAGATTTCAATGATTGAAGGACAAATGAAACAAGCCCGCGGACAAAAAGTACCAATGTGGTATAATCATAGCAAGAAAAGAGGTTTTTAATTTCTTTAAAATATTAATTATTAAGCCATTCGTTTCCAGAGTGGCTTTTTTTATAATTTTTTCCATCAAAAAACAAAACACGATTATGTATTATAAATTAGTATCTGTTCTGCTGTGTCTCTTCTTTATCGGTTGTAATAAATCTGAAAACAATAGAACTATTGATTTTTTAAAAGACCGCGATTTTAGAATTATAAATATTTTTAACGAACAGAACTATGCCGATTTAGAACAAAGGCTTCCAAATAATATCAAAGCCAATGCTGAAAGTCAGGAATCATACGCTACCTATTCTTATTTATCGCTTAAATCGAACAAAGAATATACTTTCTTGATTGGAAATAAATTTATGTACGGAACTTATTCTGTAATAAATAAAGGCGAAATCTTATTAAAATCAGATGAATTTGGAGCTATTCCTTTAAAAATTATGAAGGAAGAAGATGGCTGCATTCAAATTCATGGGGATTTTAAAGCTTACAAAAGTGATATGATGGTTGAATTAGATGGGAACACGAACTATTATTTAAATCTAAATACTGATTTTGAAAAATTAGGGAAAGAAAATGATATTCGGTCTGTAGCATTCAACCAATGGCGTTTTCAACCACAGCAAAAAGAAACCGATGAAGAAATTAAAAATCGCTTAATTTTAAACTTAAAATATATAGCTGCTTATATGCGCGTGCACATGTACGGCGGGTTCAGTCAAATTCATACTGCAGGTATTCATTCACCTTTTCTGTATGCAAAAAACGGATTGTTTTTGTATGAATGGCAGCGTGTACCTTATTTTTGGAAACATGTTTTTTATGATGAAAAAGATGCAGAAAAAGCCTTTAAACTTTTACACAAAACATTTAGTGATGCAGAAGCACCAAAGTTTATTGACAATTGGCTGGCTTATAACGAAAGCTGTTTGCAAACCGTAATTAAAAAACTTGAAGAAGAAGATAATATCTAAAAAAACGAAAAGCCTCAATTAAGATTGAGGCTTTTCGTTTTAATAAATTACTTTCTTTTAAACCCTTCGGTAGGGATCTGTATATTGTATGTTTTATTCTGCTGAACAATCAACGAAGTATCAATTAACCAAGGATTATACAACTTTAAAAGTTTGTAGTTAATACCTTGATCCAATGCCCATTTTTGCAGATCATCAATGTTCGAATTTACAGCAACGGTTTTGGTTTTCACAGGCTGATACAATTCATCTTTACCAAAAACATAACCATATTTATCTGCATTGGTCATAATTTCTTTTAAAGCCAAAATCCTGAAAACGTAGCGAGATGTTTCTTCCGTTAAATACAAATCGTAATAATCGGTAACACCTTGTGCAATCTGCTGGCGTTCAACACCTGCCATTCCTCTGTTGTAAGCTGCTGCAACCAATGTCCAATTTCCAAATTTAGCATGCGCTCTTTTTAAATAAACACACGCAGCTTCGGTAGCTTTAATCACGTCGTAACGTTCATCAACCGTGCTGCTTACTTCCAAATTATATTCTTTAGCCGTTTCGGGCATAAACTGCCAAAAACCTTTTGCACCCGCAGTAGATGTAGCGTTGGTTAGCGCACTTTCAATCACACACAAATATTTAAAATCGTTCGGAATGCCGTTGCGTTTTAAAATAGGTTCTATATCAACAAAATGTCTGTTTGCCCTTTTAATAATCAGACTTGTTGCAGAATGCAGATTGATGTTCACCATCATTTCACGATCTAAACGTTCTCTTACATCGATGATTTCCAAAGGCACACGTTCACCACAGAAATCGGCATTTTTTATATAGAAGTTTGTTTCAGATGCATTTTTTTCAACAGTTGTAAACTGATAAAAACCAGCCGACAATGCAACTACACCAACAATTAAAGCAATTTTTTTATACGTTTTTTTCATATTTATTTTTCTAAAATTTCCAATAACTTTTTATTGATCCATTTAGCGTTTACAAGTACCATAACATGCGTTCCGTTCTCAAGAAACTCGGCATTTTTAATTCGTTTATGTGGAAAAATATGATCTTTTGTTCCGTGTAAATGATATACGTTTTCAACCGGATTGATGTTTTCCCAAGAAATAACAGATTTAAATGCCCAATCCAAGTAATTTACCGAACGAATAGACAAGTATCTATTGTACATATCGATACGCTGATGGATTTTTTTTGAAGATACTATTTTTTTTGTAACATTTTCAATTAAATTGATATATGATGTTGGAAAAAATCGATACAGTTGCCATTTTTTAGCCCATTGTATTCTAACCGGAAACTCCGATGGATCTTTTACGCTCGATATTATAATTACTTTTTCAACAGCTATAATTTTAGCAATTTCCTGCACAATGATTCCGCCGAACGAAACACCGATTAAAATAGGATTCTCTAAATTAATTTGCAAGGCAATGCGCTCGCTGTATTTTTGCAGTGATTCTTCTTTCTCTGGCTCAAACCATTCAATAAAATGAAGTTTATATTTTGAATCATCGAGTTTAATATTTTCAAAAATGTCACAATTGGCAGCCATCCCGGGCATAAAGTAGATGTTTTTCATCTAAAATAAATTTGTAATTACAATAACTGTTTTGCATTATTAAAAACTATTTCATTAATTTGCAATCAAAATAAATAAGAAATTATATTTTAATTTTTAATAATGCTTTATTTTCATTAAAATTCATTTCTTACCGAAAGAACCTTTGAAATATATAAAATTAGAAAAAAATGTTATATGGAATTTAAAAACAATGAACTGTTACGACAGTTTGAGTGCAGATGTGGTGAAAGACTGATTATTATTGAATATTCTATACAAGAACGAAAATTGTTTTTAACAAAACTAAATCCTAATGGGTGCGAGGACGAGGTTTTAATCAACGATTTTATTAAAGGAATTTTAGATCAGGCAGAAGAAAAACGCTTGCGAATTGTTCCGGTAAACTCTGGTATTGTTGCATTTTTTAAGAAAAATCCAAGCTATCGCGAACTGTTAGCAGCAGGTATAAAAATATAAAAATAAAAAAATCCCGAAGTTTAAACTTCGGGATTTTTTTATTGTATTTCGGCGCTTAAACCGGCATCTAACAAAGCAGAACACATAGGGACTAAATCGTTAATTTCGCCCGATTTAACATCGCATTTGCCTTTGTAATGAACCAACATTGCACATTGCTCTGCCTGTAAAGCTTCATGGTTACATACTTTAACCAATGTTTCAATAACGTGGTCAAAAGTATTTACATCATCATTAAAAAGAACAATTGTGTTTTGGTTACCTAAAAGTTCTTCAATTTTTACTTCTTCTAGAATTTGTTCCTTTGTACTCATTTTTTACTTTTTTATAAATTTTAACGACGCCCAGTTATTTCTTTCTAACTGATGGTCTAAAAACATATTTTGTTGGTTTGCAGCTTCTTCAATCGCAGTAATATCTTCTATATAAAATCCGCTGAATAAAATGATACCGCCTGCTTTTAATGTTTTGGCGTAAGCCTCCATATCGCTGAGTAAAATATTGCGGTTAATGTTGGCAATAACCAAGTCGTATTTATTTGTTTTGTCTGCTAATAATGCTGCATCGCCTTCATAAACGTCAATATTGGTAATATTATTGCGTTCCGCATTTTCAATAGAATTCAAATAACACCAATTGTCAATATCAATAGCATCGGCATGTTTGGCTCCTTTCATCAATGCTAAAATAGCTAAAATGGCAGTTCCGCAACCCATATCCAACACTTCCATAGCGGTAACATCTATATTCAATAAATGTTTCATCATCATAAAAGTAGTTTCGTGGTGACCTGTTCCAAAACTCATTTTAGGTTCGATCACAATTTCGTATCGTACATTTTTTGCTTCGTGAAAAGGTGCACGTACATAACATAGATCGTCAACATTAATAGGTTCAAAGTTTTTTTCCCATTCTTCGTTCCAGTTAACTTGTTCAATCTCTTCGGTTTCATACGAAACTTTAAACTCCGGATTATTCAAAATATAAACATCGTTTAACAAATCGGTTGTATTGTCGTGTTCTTGAATGTATGCCGACAATCCTTCTTCGGTTTCAACAAAACTATCGAACGCCAATTCACCTAATTCGGCTAATAATATCTCTGCACCCGGATCTTTTGGTTCTATTTTAAAATGATATGCTATGTATTTAGATTCCATTTACAATTCCTTAACGATTATTTAATATTGCTTTTGATTACGCTACAAAATTACTCATACTTTTGCAGAAAAGTTTAATAAAACGTATGAAAAAGATTATTTTTCTATTAAGTATCTTAAGTTTTGGTTCTGCAATTGGTCAAACTGATACTAAAAAAGAGATTCAGGAAATCAAGATGTCTGCTTTACCTTACTACAATTATGGTAAGGGATTGGGAATGACTTCGGCAGACAGTTTATTTCAGCTGAATATTCGTTTTAGAATGCAAAACCGCGTTACTTATTATGATTATGAGGACAAGGAATCAAACTACGATGCACAGATTCGGAGGTTGCGTTTGCGTTTAGACGGATATGTAGGAAATCCGAAATTTCAGTATGCATTACAACTTTCATTTGCACCGGGAGATGTTGGTGAAATTGAAGAAGGTAAAAACTTGAACATTATTCGTGATGCGGTTGTAAGTTATAACCCTAACAAACATTGGAGTTTTCTTTTCGGACAAACCAAGTTGCCTGGAAACCGTCAACGTGTAAATTCATCGGGATCTTTACAGTTAACCGATCGATCTATAAATAACGCACAGTTTAATATTGACCGTGATTTTGGATTTCAAGTGAATTACTACGAACAAAGTAAAGATAAGTTTTCATACAACGTTAAAACAGCGGCATCGTCTGGTAACGGTAGAAACTGGAGCGGTAAAGACACTAACGTTGCTTTAACCGGAAAATTAGAATTACTGCCTTTTGGTACTTTTAAGAAAGGTGGAGATTATTTTGAAGGAGATATTCAGCGCGAAGAAACGCCAAAAGTAATGGTTTCGGGTGTTTTACATAAAAACTTCGATGCCAATGCAGCACGCGGTCAGCAAGGAGAAGAATTGTATCAGACCAGAAATTTACAATCGGTTTTTATTGATGCAATTGGTAAATACAACGGTTGGGCAGGAATGGTTTCTTATATGAACCGTACAACAGACAATCCGTTAACAATAGGAGAAAACAATGAAGGGTTACCAGAAACCAGATATGTTTTTGCGGGTGAAGGTATGGATTATCAATTAAGTTATACTTTTCCGGTTACACATTATGAAATTATTGGTCGATTCTCAACTCAAAACGTAAATGATGCTATTTATAAATTGAATGTTCCAAACCAAAAACAATACAGTTTTGGTGTAACAAAATACATTTGGGAACATGCTTTTAAAGTTCAGGCAGAAGTTACCTATGATGATTTAAAGTATCATACAGGCGATCAAAAAAACAATTGGTATGTACGTTTCCAGATTGAGATCGGAATATAATTACGACATAAAATTATTAATAAAAAAAATCGAACATTACGTTCGATTTTTTTTGCTGAATATTATTTGTAAAATAAATGCGAGAATTATTACTGCGAATACACCTATTGGGTTCATCCACATATAACTAATTAATTTTTCCTCATGAATGTATTTAAAGTATACAATAATAATAAGAATTTGAGTAATTAATGCACTCCAGAAAATTGCTTTTGCTTTTATGTATTTTATAAAAAACGCTATTAAGAAGATTCCAAGCACTGTTCCATAAAAGATTGAACCAATAATGTTTACTAATTGTATTAAATTCTCAAAGAGGTTTATTACACATGCTGCCAAAATACAGATGATTCCCCAGAAAATAACCAGATATTTGGTTACTTTTAAATAATGGGTTTCAGATAAATTGGGTTTGTAGGTTTTGTAAATATCAATTGCTGAACTTGATGCTACGGCATACAATCCCGACGCCGAACTTGACATGGCTGCTGAAAAGATCATTGCCAATAAAAATCCGATAATTCCGTGTGGCAGGTAGTTCAATATAAAATAGATGAACACATAATCTTTATCGTTTGTTTCGGCTTTACTATCAACTTTTGTGATGATATCGCGGGCATTTTGTCGCAGTTGAACTTCGTTTTCATTTAAAGTAACCAGTTTTTCTTCTAACATTTCATTCTCGAAACCTTGGTTTAACTGCCCGGTATAAATCTGTGTTACTTCTTTCTTTTCGTTCAATAAATCTTTCAGTTCAATTTCTAAATTTCGGTATTCCGCTTGATATTCAGAGTTTAAAACCTTTGATGTATTTACGGGATTAAAATGTAGTGGAGCCTGATAAAAATGGAAAAAGATAAAAACCATTACACCAACCAACAGAATAAAAAACTGCATCGGCACTTTTAAAATTCCGTTCATTAATAAGCCCATCTGCGTTTCTTTGATGCTTTTTCCAGAAAGATATCGACCAACCTGCGACTGATCGGTTCCAAAATAAGCCAGCATTAAAAAGAAACCTGCAGTTAAACCATTCCAAAGCGTATATGTTTCAGTAAAATCGGTTGAGAAATTAAGCAGTTCTAACTTTCCTTCGATCTTTGCTACATTAAAAACGTTTACAAAATTTACTTCCTCAGGTAATCGGAACAAAATAATAAAGAACGTTAAAAACATTCCTGCCATTATCACAAATGCCTGCTGTTTTTGTGTGATATTTAATGCTTTTGTTCCACCAAAATACGTGTAAAATATAATTACGATACCAATTGATACAATGATAAACGTTAAATCCCAATTTAAGATCGACGATAAAATAATTGCCGGTGCATAAATGGTGATCCCTGTACCGATGCTTCGCTGAATTAAGAAAATAACCGAAGCAAGCGTCCGAGTTTTTAAATCGAAACGTTCTTCCAGAAATTCGTAAGCCGTGTAAACTTTCAATCGGTGGAAAACCGGAATAAAAACCATGCAGATTACTACCATTGCCAACGGCAATCCAAAATAAAACTGCACAAAGCCCATTCCGTCGTGATACGCCTGACCAGGTGTCGATAAAAATGTAATTGCACTTGCCTGCGTTGCCATGACCGACAAACCTACCGTAAACCAATTTGTACTTTGGTTTGCCAAAATATATTCCTCTATGTTTTTGCTGCCGCGGGTTTTAATGGTTCCGTATAAAACAATAAACAACAAGGTGCTTAAAAGTATAATCCAGTCTAATAATTCCATATTAATTGCTAAAATGCATTATAAAATAAAAAAGAATAATGTAAAAAACATTAATTAAAAGAACAATGCTGTAGCTTCTTCGCCATTTAATCCATTTAAAATCACTCATTTTTTAATTCAATTAGGTTAATAAATAATTCTAAAGCGCCGGTATTTCCTGCGGGTAATTGTCTAAAAAAGCTTAAACCCGTATAAATATAATGTCCTTTTCCGTGTTTTGCAATAAGCAGTGCGCCGTTTGTTTCTTTTTCGTCAAAATCGTGCGATGTAAAAACAGGTTGAAATTCTCCTGCAAAATCATCAGCATAATACAAACCTTGTTCCTGAACCCAGTTTTTAAAGTTTTCCTGCGTAATTTTAAACGGTTTATTTAAAACTTGTTCGTTTGGATTAATGAATTTTACAACCGCATTTTCATCGGTAATTCTGGTTCTGCCAATCGTTAATTTGTACGGAGCAATTTCATTGGTCTGTAAATTACCATTGGTTTGATATTGCGTAATAACCGTACCGCCTTTTTTTACATAATCAAACAATAATTTGTTTTTCGTTTTTAACGAACTTTCGGTATTAAATGCACGAATTCCAACAATAATTGTTTCGTATTTTGATAATTCTTCTGCTTTTACAGTTTCTAAATTAATAAAATCTATGTTGTAACCAACATCTTTTAAAACTTGAGGAATTTCGTCACCTGCACCAACAATATATCCAATTTTTGATTTCTTTAAAACGCTTTTATTGAAAGATACAATTTTTGTTTCCGAATCTTTTAAATAATAGTTTAAAGGAATATGATTGTAATCAACCCATTTTGTTTCGCTTGATTCTAAAATTTTTGAACCTTTAAATAAAATTATTGAATAATTACCATTTGTAAAATCTAGATCAACAGTAATATCTTTATTCTTTTCATTCGATTTTATCGAAAATAAAGTTGGGGAACTAACATAATCTTTTTTACTTTTTTCAGCTATATGTTCGATTTGTTTAAATATAATTTCGCCATTTACATCTTCATCAGAATAATTACTTAAAACAACAGATACATTTTGATTTTTATTTGAATTGGATATGTAAACTGGTTGCTTAAACTGAACAGATATTGCAGGAACCACATGAAAAGGCTTATAAATTTCGCCTTTTACCACATCTTTGTAATGATACTGAATAGGTAAAGTGTAAGATAAATACACGCCGTTAACTTCTAAACCAATCTCATTTTTTTTATTTGAATTAAACTGATTTTTAAAGTCATTGAAATTATCAATAAATTTGAAATTCGTATAATCTTGATTGGTGAATTTTGTTTGAAAATATTCGTAATAAACTTCTTGATCTGCTAAAGACTTTCCTACAATTGTTTTTTGGTTGTTTATAGTAACATCTTTTATCACAATGTTCTGGGGTGATCTGTTGGCAACTTCAACCTTTACATCAGTGTTTTCGTTTGGAATAGTGTAAGGTTCATTTGTAGTGATATCTAGAAACAAACCTGCGCAGTTTTTAATCAGTTCTTTAACTTCATTTTGTTTGCGGGTTTTCCAGATAGTTTCGGGTAATTTATCAATTTCAGAATAAATTTTTGTCAGTAATTTGATAGATTTTGATGGATCTTTAAAATCGTATTCTTTTATCAATTGTGTAACCAAAGGCTGAATGTTGCTGCCACCTTTTATACGATTCCAGCTTGTATCGATTCCTTCAAACAAATTGCTCGATTTCAACGCATCGCCATCAACCAGCTCAACATAATCAATTTCTTCGCCACGAGATGACATATCTCCAAACCCTTGCGATTGATGCTGGCTGCGACTTAATGAAGCAATTTCCTGATTGTTTTTTCCTAACTGATTGTAAAAAACACCAATATTCAACGGAATGTATTTTGATTTATCGGCTTTATCAAATGCCTGCTTGCTTCCAAAAAAGAACCATGAAACATTAAAGAATAATCTTTTTGGTTGCCAAGTTTCAGTATATTCTTGTGATAAATCTTTATAGTTTTTATCGTTCGCTAAATTAAAAGCTAATTTAGACAATTGAGCCGATGCAGTATGATGCCCGTGCGTTGTTCCTTCGGTTCTGTGATCAAAACGATTCACAATAACATCGGGCTGTTCTTTTCGGATCATGTAAACCACCTGTTTCAACAACAAATCTTTATCCCATTTTTCAAAAGCTTCTTTTGGATGTTTCGAAAATCCGAAATCATCGGCAGTAGAAAAAAACTGTTTTCCACCATCGATACTTCTTGCATTCCATAACTCGTTCGTTCGAATGATACCTAAATCGGTTCCTAATTCATTACTAATTAAATTTTGTCCGCCATTGCCGCGTGTTAACGATAAATAATTGGTGTAGGCTTTATCGTGATGCGTTAAATAGGTAATTAGTCGAGTGTTTTCGTCATCGGGATGTGCAGCAATATACATGGCACTTGCCAAAACGTTTAGTTTTTCGATCTTGAAATAAATTTCAGACGGAGTAGGAGTTTGTGGTTTTTGTGCAATAATGTTTTGCATAAATAACGCACAAAAAATATATATAATGTTGTTTTTCATTTTTGTGATAAATATTTATAGTAACTAGCCATTAATTTTAAAACCACAGATTAAATTATTTTAAAGATTTTCAATAGAATTCTTTTAATCTGTGGTAAATAAAATCCTACAAAACCACGACAGCTTTTTGTAAAAATAGATTATTTGGATACGAAATTCGTTCGCCTTCGGCGGTAATTAAAATAGTATGAAATGCTTTAATATCATCAATTTCGGCTTCAATAGGGAAATCTTTATCTTGGATTCTTATGCGATCACCAATTTTAAACGGAAACGCAAAAAACATAATAACACCAGCGGTAAAGTTGCTTAAAACCGACCATTGTGCAAAAAATGCTACGCCAATAAAAGTAATTGCTGCACCCACAAAAGTAAATAGTTGAGCGGTATCAACTCCCCATAGTAAAATGATAAAAATCACGAACAAAATGTTAAGTAGCGAATTAAAATACTTAATGATCAGTTTGCTGCGATTGTCTGATTTTGAAGAATATTCAGAGAATTTTAAAACTACTTTTCGAATAATCAGTCTTAAAACATAAATAACGATGATTAAAATCAGTGTTGCTATTATTTTTCCGTAATAATCGTGTAAATGAAAATCTTTAAACATTACCATTTCATTAATTCGTTATACAGTTTTTCCATAGGCATTCCCACCACATTGGTGTATGATCCGTTAATTTTTTCAATTCCGATTAAACCAATCCATTCCTGAATTCCGTACGATCCTGCTTTATCAAAAGGCTTAAAAGTATCCACATAATAGTCAATATCTAAAGAATTTAAGGTGTTGAAGGTTACTTCGGTTACATCGTAAAACAAATGTTCTTTTTGGTTCGATTTTATACAAACCGCACTAATAACCTCATGCGTTTTACCAGATAATTGCTGCAGCATTTGTTTTGCATCGTCGCTGTTTTCGGGTTTCCCTAAAGCAACATCATCAATCCAAACAATGGTGTCGCAGGTAATAATAAGCTCGTTTTTATCTAAATTATTAAAAACCGACGCCTTTTGCTGTGCTATATATAAAGCAATATCCTTGCCCTTTAAGTGGGAAGGATATTCTTCGTTTACGTTAGCTGGTTTAATGGTAAAATTTAAACCTAAATCTGTTAAAAATTGTTTTCTTCTGGGAGAATTTGATGCTAATATTATTTGATAATCGTTATATTTTTCTTGTAAGATCATTTCATTTTAAATTGAAAAATAAAACTACAATAGAAAATATAGTTAACCAAATGATTATGTTTAAAATATTGTTTATGCGGTTAAAATCTTCTGTAGTTTTGGCATTCCACAGTTTTGCAAGGTAAAATAAATAGGGAAGTACTACCAATGCGCCAATGTATCCTATTAAAATTGTAAGGTTTAAATGGATCACACAAAACAAAATGATCAAAACCAAAGGAATCAGCGATAAAACGGTTGTGCGTTTTGCACCAATTTCTCTGCCATGAATGGTTGCCAGTGATTTGCGTTTGTGTTTAATATCTAATTCCATAAATTTTAGATCGATCAAAATTGTTTTTATGAAATATAACAGCCACAACAACATACAAATTTGCAATGAGATGTTCAAAAGCTGATCTTTCATAGCATCTAATGCTTCGTTTGTTTGTAACGACGGCATTAAATCCATAATAATCAATATAAAAAACGGGAACGAAATTATTAGTGAATAAACAATATTATCGAACACTAAAATTTTGCGCCACTGGGTAATATACAAGTATAGAATGGCTGCCAAACCTAGAAAAAATCCAAAATAATAGGTTCGGTCTATGTCGCTTGCGGCAAAAAACGAAATACCAATACCAACGGCATTGAACCCTAAATATTTGTAATAAGCTTTTTCAACACTTTTTTCGATACTTTTATCGGGAAACTCTTCTTGCAAAACAATTTTGTACAGCAAAACGCCTCCATATAAAATAAAGCCAATGGCAATTAAAAAGGCAAAATAATGAACCAAAGAAAGTCCTAAATCATCAATCAAAGATTCAAATAAAACAAACCTAAAAAGTAAAACGGCTACAATAACTTGTAACATCATTTGTGCTTGATCTTTCTTTAGAACATTCATAAGATTATGTATTTAACTGTTAATCGAATTTTGCTTCGAAGTGCTCAAGCCAATTTCCTTGAACCTTCATAACCTGCTCAATTACATCGCGCACGGCACCTTCACCACCTTTAATATGCGAAATGTATTTGCTCAACTTTTTAATTTCGGGCGCAGCATCTTGCGGACAAGCAGGTAAACCTACCTTTTGCATTACCCAGTAATCGGGCAAATCGTCGCCCATGTATAAAACATTTTCGGGTTTAATATTGTTAACATCAATGTATTCCTGATAAATTTCTACCTTATCAATAACCCCTAAATGTATGTCGTAAATGCCTAAATTTCTTAATCGTACTCTAACACCTTCGCTTGATCCGCCCGAAATAACACAAACATTGTATCCTTTTTCTATTGCTGCTTTCATTGCGTAACCGTCGCGAATGTTCATGGTTCTTAATAATTCTCCTGCTTGTGTAACTTGTATTGTTCCGTTTGTTAATACGCCGTCAACATCAAAAATAAACGTGTTAATGTTGTTCAGGTATTCTTTGTAACTTTTAGACATTTTCTTGTATGCTTTGTGTAATTAAATTATAGATTGATTTATAGTTTTGATTTTTAAAAAAATCCTGATGTGCTTTTATTGTTTTTTCATCGAACCTTATCGCCGGACCCGTTTGGGCATCTTTAGGATTTAAATAATTGATCTTATCAGCGGTTTCCTTAATCAGCGGTTTTAAAATATCGAACGGAATCTTGTTTTCATGACAGATTTCATTTCCTATTGAATACAGATGATTGGTAAAATTACTGACAAAAACTGCTGCTACATGTAGACTTTTTCTTTGTTCAGATGATATTTCGAATACATTGTCTGATATTTCTTTTGCCAACAATTTTAATTCGATTAAATCGTCCGTATTTTCTGCTTCCAAACACAACGGAACTTCCTTAAAATTGATTTCCTTGTTTTTTGAAAATGTCTGTAAAGGATAAAAAACACCTTTTCGGTTTTTATCATTCAAAACTTCTAATGCTGTTGTACCCGACGTATGAACCACCAACGAATCTGTGTACGGTATTCTCTCTGAAACCTCTGCAATGGCACTGTCGGTTACCGAAATCAAAGTAATATCAGCCGGTTTTAAATCTTCAATAGCTGTTACAATTAAATCCTTCGGAAAAAAATCTGCAATCTTATCTAAAGAACGAACCGCGACATTTTGAATTTTGTAATTTGATAAGCCGGACAAAGCCCGCACCAAATGGTGAACCACATTACCAGAACCTATTATGTTTATTGTTTTCATAACATCAAAATTAAGGCAACACCATTTTGTAATTTCAAATTAAGTTAAATTTAATATAATTTTAAGAAAAAACGAATTTATTGTTAAAAATTATGAAAAGTTGAGTAAAATACTCACACGGCTTGATCCAACTAATTTTAATTCGATCCTTTAATTGGATATATTTTCGTAAATTTGCAGCTTATAAAAAAATATAAGTATGTTAACAGTTTCAAATTTATCTGTTCAATTTGGAAAACGTATATTGTTTGATGAGGTAAATGCAACATTTACCCAAGGTAACTGCTACGGAATCATTGGTGCAAACGGTGCCGGAAAATCTACGTTTTTAAAGATTATTGCAGGCGATATCGATCCAACTTCTGGTCATGTAATTTTAGAACCGGGCAAACGTATGTCGGTTTTAAACCAGAACCACAATATGTTTGACGAGCACACCGTTTTAGAAACTGTTTTAATGGGAAATAAAGTGCTGTTTGCTATTAAAAAGGAAATGGACGAGTTATATGCTGATTATTCTGACGAAAACGCAGACAGAATTGGTGAGTTACAGTTAAATTTTGATGAAATGAATGGTTGGAATGCCGATTCTGATGCCGCTTCAATGTTATCGAATTTAGGAATTTCAGAAGATTTGCATTACACATTAATGGGCGAAGTGGAACCAAAATTAAAAGTTCGTGTGTTATTAGCACAAGCTTTATTTGGAAATCCTGATGTTTTGGTAATGGATGAGCCTACCAACGACCTTGATTTTGAAACAATTGGTTGGTTAGAAAACTTCTTGGCAAACTACGAAAATACCGTTTTGGTTGTATCGCATGACCGTCACTTTTTAGATGCGGTTTGTACACATATTTCCGATATCGATTTCGGAAAGATCAACCATTTCTCTGGTAACTATACGTTTTGGTACGAATCATCGCAGTTAGCTGCAAAACAACGTGCACAACAGAACAAGAAAGCCGAAGAGAAAAAAGCAGAATTAGAAGAGTTTATCCGTCGATTTTCTGCTAACGTTGCAAAATCTAAACAAGCAACTTCACGTAAAAAAATGATCGAGAAGTTAAATGTTAACGATATTAAACCGTCATCTCGTCGTTACCCTGCGATTATTTTTGATCAGGAACGCGAAGCCGGAGATCAAATTTTAAATATTAAAGGATTAACCGCAACTGCCGAAGGAGACATTTTATTTAAAGATGTTGACTTTAACATGGCAAAAGGCGATAAAATTGTTGTTTTTTCGAAAGATTCGCGTGCAACAACCGCTTTCTACGAAATTTTGAACAATAATTTAAAAGCAGATGCAGGTACGTTTGATTGGGGAATTACAACGATACAGTCTTACTTACCGGCAGATAACCACCATTTTTTTACAGAAGATTTAACGTTGGTTGACTGGTTACGTCAATGGGCGAAAACCGAAGAAGAGCGTGATGAAGTTTTTATCCGTGGATTCTTGGGTAAAATGATTTTTTCTGGTGAAGAAGCATTGAAAAAAGGTTCGGTATTATCGGGTGGAGAAAAAGTGCGTTGCATGCTTTCTCGTATGATGATGATTAGAGCCAACGTGTTGATGTTAGATGAGCCTACAAACCACTTGGATTTGGAATCAATCACGGCATTTAACAACTCGCTGAAAAACTTTAAAGGATCTGTATTGTTTACAACACACGATCACGAGTTTGCGCAAACTGTTGGTAACCGTATTTTGGAATTAACACCAAACGGAGTTATAGATCGTTACATGACATTCGACGAATATTTAGATGATCCAAAAATCAAAGAATTACGTACAAAAATGTTTTCTTAATTACATTTTATAATATTATTTAAAAACAGTTCCATAAAACGGAGCTGTTTTTTTTATTATATTTACTTTTTAACTAAAAAACACACATTATGAACAAAAAATTACTTTTCTTTTTACTAATTCCATTTTTAGGATTTAGCCAAGTACAAATTGGGCAGGATATTGATGGATCAACAGGTGATTGGAGTGGATATAGTGTTTCATTATCTGCTGGTGGAGATATTTTAGCAATAGGAGCACCAAAAAATAGTAATAATGGAAACGTTAATGGGTGTGTACGTGTTTTTCAAAATCTATCAGGAAATTGGACACAGATTGGACAAGATATTAAAGGAACAATATTAAAAGGCGGAACAGGAGTTGATATTTCACTTTCATCTGATGGGAAAATAATAGTCATAGGTAGTCCGTGGAATAATGATAATAATATTTCTCTAGGTAATGTAAAAGTATATCAAAACGTTACAGGTAACTGGACGCAAATAGGTCAAGACATTTTTGGGAAAACTGCAGGTGATCAACTTGGATACAGCGTAGCAATATCTGCCGACGGAAGTGTTATTGCAGCAGGTGCGCCTTATGCAATGAGTAAAGGAGGTAAATATTCTGGTAAAATTAGCGTGTATCGTAATATTTACAATACTTGGACTCAGATTGGATCTGATATTGACGATGGTGAAATGGAAGGAGAATTTAGCGGTTGGGATGTTAAACTATCTTCAGATGGAAATGTACTTGCGGTTGGAACTTTGCGTAATGCTACTTCATCAAACGCTAAAGGAAAAGTACGTGTTTATCGCAATATTTCAGGAACTTGGACAAAGATTGGTAACGATATTATTGCAGAAAATGCTTATGATACAAGTAGTTACATATCTTTATCAGAAAATGGAAATATTGTTGCTATTGGATCTAGGGAAAATAATGGAAACGGTAATCGTTCAGGTCACGTTCGGGTTTATAGTTATAATTCTGGAAACTGGACTAAAATAGGACAAGATATTGATGGAGAAGCACCTGGTAATACAAGTGGTGTAGTTTCATTATCTGCTGATGGAAATATTGTAGCAATAGGTGCTCCGGAAAATGGAGGAAATGGTGCTAACTCAGGACATGTTCGGATTTATAAAAATTTTTCTGGAACATGGTTAAAAATAGGTAATGATATTGATGGTAAAATTGCTGGAGAATTATCAGGCTTTAGCGTTTCTATTTCGTCTTCTGGTGATAAAGTTGCCATTGGAGCTTATACAAGCAAAACTAATGGAGTATTTTCAGGTACTGTAAGAGTTTATGATATTTCTAATCTATCTTCAAATGATTTTGTATTACAAAACTTCAACATTTATCCAAACCCAACATCAGATATCTTGAGTATCGATTTAGAAAATAGTTTGGTTTTAGAAAAAGTAACTCTTTATAATAATTTAGGTCAACTGGTTAAAACAGCAACTGAAAGTGTTATTGATGTAAGTTATCTTGCAAAAGGATTGTATTTTGTAGAGGTTAACACCAATCAAGGAAAAGCAACCAAAAAAGTAATTGTTAACTAAAAAAAATATTATGAGCAGAAAATTACTTTTCTTTTTATTAATTTCTTTTGTAGGATATAGCCAAGTTCAAATAGGGCAAGATATTAATGCAGTCCAACAAAAGGAATTTTTGGGAAATCGTGTTGCTATGTCGGGTAATGGAACAACCATTGTGACATCAGCATCAGGTTATAAAACTGTAAATAATGATAGTGGTACAGTAAGGGTTTTCAAAAACATAAATGGTAACTGGGTACAAGTTGGTTCTTCGACTGAAGCAAAATGGAGCTGCAGATCATTTAGGTAGTGACGTTGATATTACTCACAGTGGTAATATTATTGCGGTAGCAAGTGTTGGAAATCAAACAGAAGATTCAATTGGGTATGTTGCTGTTTACCAATATGATAGTGTTGGTAATTGGATTCAGCTAGGCAATAAAATTTATGGAATAAATTCAAAAGAAAATTTTGGATATTCTATAACCTTATCTGCTGAAGGAAATACTATTGCAATAGGAGCGCCTCATCACACAGATAATATGTTGAAAGGTAGAGTGCTGGTATATCGTTTTTTAAATGGTGATTGGACACAAATTGGTTCTGATATCAGTTATGCAGACAATAATTCATCATATTTTGGATGGGATATTTCACTTTCTGATGACGGAAATATTCTTGCTGTTGGTTCTTTGGATAATTGTTTTGGTTGTACAGGTATCGCTAAAGTACATGTTTATGAAAATATTTCAAGCAATTAGACTAAACTAGGCAATGAGATAACTGGTAGTATACCATTTGAAACAAGTGCAACAGTCTCTTTATCTTCCGATGGTAAAACCTTAGCTGTTGGTGCACCACATAATAGTAGTAGTGGAACTTATGCTGGAGAAGTGCGAGTTTATAAATATTTAGCAGGTTCTTGGTATAAAATTGGTAGTAGTATAAATGGATTACAGGCTGCTATACGTAGTGGCTACTCATTATCTTTGTCTGCTAATGGTTCTGTTTTAGCTGTAGGATCACCAGGTTATTCCAATATTGCTGGAAGTGTGCAGATTTATGAATATATTGGCGGATTTTGGTATAAAAAGGGAGTTGATATAAATAGCAAAATATTAGGTGATTATACAGGAGAAAGCGTTTCACTAAGTGCAAATGGAACGAAAATAGTTATAGGTTCCCCTCACTACTCTTCTGCTGGTTATGGATTTACGGGCTTAGTTCGTGTATATGATTTAACGAGTATTTTAGCAATAAACAATTTTGTTTCAGATAATTTTAAAGTTTATCCAAACCCAACGTCAGATATACTAAATATAACATTAGAAAGTAATCTGGTTTTAGAACAAGTAACTATTTATAAAAATTTAGGTCAGGTAGTTAAAAAATCAAGTGAAAATGTTATTGACGTAAGTCATCTTGCAAAAGGTTTGTATTTTGTAGAGGTTACTACAAACCAAGGTAAAGCAACAAAAAAAGTGGTTGTCAAATAATAAGTAAAAAATCCCAAAAATAAACTTTCGGGATTTTTTTTATTTCATCTTTAAAGTAGTTTTTTCAATTTTTTCTGATAAGTTGCTCATCCATATTAATTGATCGATAATTAATTGAGATTCTTCTAATTTTTGAATTTTAGAAGCTTCGTCAATATCTAATTTTTCTACTTCTTGTCTGCGAATGGCTTTTAATTCGGTAATGCTGATTTTAAAATCTTCTTCGATATCAGACGTTATTTCGGCATCAAAATCCAAATTATGTAACGATTGACTCAAGTTATTGTTGATATAATCCATAACCAGCTTAAATGCTTTTGAAGCTTCTGTTGTTTTGTGAAACTGAATATACGTTCCAATACTTGCCGCCGATGAAACCAATGTTTGATTTAAAACGGTTAACTCATACAATTCGGCACGGTTTACTTGCTTGCCTTTTGGCTCTTGTATCATTCGCTGAAAACTTGCCATTAAATTTCCGACCTCGATAAACGCATTTTTCCGAGCTATTTTGTAAGATGTAGTGGGTTCACCTTTCTTTATATAATAATACTTTACTTCAATAATATACAATTTTATAGCTTTGAGCGAATTTTCCAAATGAATGTTCATGGAATTTAGTTCCCATGTTGGCCAAACGAATCTTGTAGCTAAAAAAGCTAAAAGTGCGCCGACAACTGTATCTAAAATTCGATAAACCAATTGTGTTTCTGCATTATCTGTAAGCAAGCCGTAAATTAAAATTACGTAAAACGTTACAAAAGTTACACCGACTTTATAATCGATCCCTGAAAACCAATATCCCAAAAGCATCGAAATAATTGCCAAAATACTCAAAGCAATATTACTGTCGATTAAAATCAGCGCCGAAATTCCTAAAATTCCTCCAATAACGGTTCCTATTACTCGATGTGTAGATCGTTGCTTGGTTAAACCGTAACCGGGACGCATAATTACCACAATGGTCAGTAAAATCCAATAAGCATTTTCGAAATTAAAAATATTGCCGACAATCAATCCTACAAACATTGTTAGAGTAATACGCAGAGCATATCTAAAAGTGGACGATTTAAAGTTTAAATGATCTAAAAACGTTTTTAAACGGTAATGTTCAGGCGTGAAAAACTTTTCTAAATCACGGTACTTTCCTCTTAATTCATCGGCGTTTACACGCTCTTTATAGACGCGTTCCAAACCTTTTATCTTTTCAATCTGCTTATCGGCATAAAAAAGAAGGTTGTTTACGTTTACGGCATTTTCATCGTAAATAGATATATTCTGATTTTTAACGTAATCGTTTATTCGCAGTTTCAGCTTCTTGAAATCGTTCGCCAAACTTCCGGTGGAATGGTGCTTTTTATTTGTTTTGATATGAAAAGCCAGACTTTTTAAAGTGATAGAAAAACTATTTGCCAACGTTTTATATTCGGCTAAAATAGAATCATCTTCTTTAAAAAACTCGATAAATTCTTTATGATTAAACGTATTTGCCATGGCAAGTTCTAAAATATCAACCAATGAAGACAGTGCAACCAATAGTTTTCGGTTGTTATTAGAGTTTAATGTTCGTGCTTTGTTATAAACCAGATATTCGCGAATATGTTCGTGGAGTTCATTAATCCTGACTTGCTTCTCCAACATTTGTCGGTTGATTTTTTCTCTATCTGAATTCAAAACCCATAATTTCGAACGTAATTCTAAATATTCACCGGTAATTTCAATACATTCAGCAACTTCAAGATTTATATATCGGTTTGGTTTGATAAAATAGAATACGATCGATATCAATGTGTAAAACAATCCACCTAATAATAAATACAGACAGTTTTGAAGTAAAATTTCAGGTTCATCATGATGAATAAATGATAAACTGATCGTTAACAACAATGTAAATGACAACAAATTGGCTCTGTGACCAAAAAGCGATATAAATGCCGATAAAAATACAAGCACGCAAAAAAGCGGCGCGAAAATATAAAAGTACGGATAGGTGTAGGTTAACGAAAATGAAATAATGGGAATTAAGAACGAAACCAGCAACAAACCAATAATTTTATGCTTAAAATTGCTCGATATATCAATAGGTGCGCATAGCAAAGCGCCTAAAGTAACAGTAAAAGCAGCGGTAAAATCGGCAGAACTGTAAAAAATAAAAAAGGCAACAATGGCAGTAAACGTAATCTTAATTGCGTTATAAAACTGATTATCACCAAATTTCAAAAATAATTTATCGAACATTACAAAAAGATCATTAAATAAAAAGTGGGCTTATACAAACATTAAAGTTAATTAATTAGCTGCAAACTTTAGTATATTTTGTAAATTTGCATCAATATTTAAAATACGAAACAATGATTTTACCTATTGTAGGTTACGGCGATCCGGTTTTACGTAAAGAATGCGAAGAAATTTCTAAAGATTATCCGCAGTTAAAAGAGCTTATTAACAATATGTACGATACTATGGATAATGCTTATGGCGTAGGTTTGGCAGCCCCGCAGATAGGTTTACCCGTTCGTTTATTTGTTGTAGATACCAAACCTTTTGGCGAAGATGAAGATTTGCCGGAAAGCGAGCGCGATTTTCTATCGAATTTCAGCTGTACCTTTATTAATGCAAAAGTTTTGAAGGAAGAAGGCGAAGAATGGTCTTTTAACGAAGGATGTTTAAGTATTCCGGGGGTTCGTGAAGACGTGTACCGCAAACCGAATATCACCATTGAATATTACGACGAAAATTTTGAAAAACACGTTAAAGATTTTTCAGGATATGCAGCGCGTGTAATTCAGCATGAGTACGACCATATAGAAGGTGTGTTGTTTACCGATAAAATTTCTACATTAAAAAAGAAATTAAACAGCAAACGATTACAGAATATTATGGAAGGGAAAGTTTATCCCGATTATAAAATGAAATTTATAAACAAAAAAGGTAGATAATTTTGGATATTAAATTCAAATTAGGATATTTGTGACCTTGAAAAAAATAAAATAATGAGCGTAGAGAAAGTTTTAGCTATATCTGGAAAACCAGGATTATACGAATTGAAAATCCAAACAAGATCAGGATTTATTGCAGAATCATTAATTGACGGAAAAAGATTAACAGTTGGTTTACGCAGCAATGTAAGCTTGTTATCAGAAATTTCGATCTATACAGAAACAGGAGAATTAAAATTATTCGAAGTTTTTGCAAAAATTGCAACTAAAGAAAACAACGGACCAGCTTTAGATCATAAAGCAACAAACAACGATTTAATGGCTTATTTCGGTGAAGTAGTTCCAGATTTCGATCGTGACCGCGTTTATGTATCAGACATTAAAAAAGTATTAAACTGGTACAACATTTTACAACAAGCTAATTACATTGCAGCTTTAACAGCACCGGCAGTTACAACAACTGGTACGGTTACAATCAACAATAACACAGAAGAGCAGGAAACTGTAGAAGCAGAAGTTGTTGAAGAAAAGCCAAAAGCAAAGCGCGCAACAAAAAAGAAAACAGAAGATAAAGAATAATATTTAAACCGGCTATTTTGCCGGTTTTTTTACACCGTTTTATTATGAACAACAGAGCAGCACAATTAAAGGCATTCGAAGAATTGTTAGATATAATGGACGATTTGCGTGAAAAATGTCCGTGGGATCAAAAACAGACCTTTCAATCGTTAAAGCATTTGACCATTGAAGAGGTTTATGAATTGAACGATGCCATTACCGTTAACGATACCACCGAAATTAAAAAGGAATTGGGCGATCTTTTGCTTCATATTGTTTTTTATTCTAAAATTGGCAGTGAAACCAATTCGTTTGATATTGAAGCAGTGTGTAAAGGAATCAGCGAAAAATTAATAAGCAGACATCCACATATTTATGGCGATGCCGTTGTCGAAGATGAAAAAGCTGTTCTGGAAAATTGGGAAAAATTAAAGTTGAAAGAAGGCAACAAATCTGTTTTAAGCGGCGTACCAAAATCGCTTCCGGCAATAATTAAAGCATTCCGTATTCAGGATAAAGTAAAAGGTGTAGGATTCGATTGGGATAATAAACAAGATGTTTGGGCAAAGGTTGAAGAAGAACTTAATGAGTTTAAGGTTGAAGTTGCCAATAACGATTTTGAAAAGCAAGAACAGGAATTTGGCGATGTATTATTTGCACTGATTAATTATGCGCGTTTTTGCAATATAAATCCTGAAGAAGCCCTAAATAAAACCAATCAAAAATTTATCAATCGATTTACCAGAATGGAAGAATTAATAAAGCAGGATTCTAAAACAATTGGCGACTTACCTTTAAAAGAATTGGATGTTTATTGGAACGAAGTAAAAAAGTTTGAATCGCAATAAAAATTTCATATATTTAAATAAAAATTTAAGCTATGAAAGATTTATTAAGAGCGCTGTTAGCAGGCTGGGGCGCAAAGAAAGCCGGTTTTGGTTGTTTTGGAACTATTATCGTATTTATAATTTTATATTGGATATTAGGTAAATTTATGTAATAAAAAAGCTGTTCAATTTGAACAGCTTTTTGTATTAAGATAAGTTTCCAAATTTTCCTTGTTGAAAATCTTTAAAAGCCTCCGTAAGTTCTTCTTCGGTATTCATTACAAACGGACCATAATGGGCAATAGGTTCGTTTAAAGGATCTCCAGATAATACTAAAACAACACCATCAGATTCCATTTCTACAATAAAATCATCTCCGTCATGATTCATTAATGCTAAATGATCGGTGTCTATTGTATTACTTCCATTAATTTTCATAGATCCTTCTATTACTAAAAGGATTGTGTTGTAATGTTTCGGAAATTTCAAATCAATTTTTGCACCAACTTTTGCCTTGATATTGTACATGTGTATTGGTGAAAATGTTGATGCCGATCCTTGAATATCTTTATAATTTCCAGCAATGATTTCAATTTCGCCCAAATTATTATCTAATGTATAACGTTCAATAGCACTATTTCCTATCGATTGATATTTTGCAGGTGTGTTTTTATGAGCCTTAGGTAAATTAACCCAAAGTTGTACCATTTGAAATTCTCCACCAGTTTTACTCCATTCTGTTTCGTGGAATTCTTTGTGTAAAACTCCAGCTCCAGCTGTCATCCATTGCACATCTCCTTCACCTATAATACCGCCGCCACCGCTGCTGTCGCCATGTTCTACACGACCTTTGTAGGCTATCGTAACTGTTTCAAAACCTTTATGTGGATGCACACCAACGCCTTTAGGTATGTTAGATGGTGGGAAATTGTATTTTGAATTATAATCTAACATAATGAATGGATCCATTTCTTTCATATCCATTCCCACAACGCCTGGAATAAAATTATGTACTCTAAAACCATCACCTACAAAATGAGGTGTTTTTGGTGCTACTATTTTATTTAATGTTTTCATAACCTATTTGTATTTAATTATATATCAAAGTTATGATAGAATTTTAAGAATACACATGGCATAGATTAAGAAGTGATTATACAAAAAAAGTAGCCTGATATCAGACTACTTTTTTTGCTACTCTTTAATAACCTTTGTTGGATTTTTATCTTTATCTAAAGCAACAAAAGTAAATTCGCCGTTTATTGCTAAATATCGTACATCAGTGTACATTTCTTCGATATAAATTTCAACCGAAACCTTTAAACTTTTATTACCAACATGTGTAACTTTTCCTATAAGTTCAACAATTGTTCCTGCAGGAATTGGTTTTGTAAAATCAATTTTGTCAGATGAAACCGTTACCATCATTTGTCTTGAAAAACGTGTTGCCGTAATAAAAGCAACTTCATCCATCATGTGCATGGCAGTTCCTCCAAACAGCGTGTCGTAATGATTGGTTGTATTTGGGAAAACAGCTTTAAAAATTCGTGTTTCGCTGTTTTTAATTCTTTCTTCTAATGTCATTTTAAAAATATTTGTTAAGCTTCGCAGCTTGTACAAGTAACTAAATTATTTACAAATTCTTTTGATACACTTTGGCTGCGTTGGTAGTAAAGCGTTTTTACGCCTAATTTCCAAGCTTCGATCAACAAACGGTTTACTTCTTTTACCGATAAATTAGATGGAATGTTGATGTTTAAACTTTGAGCCTGATCGATGTATTTCTGACGGATTGATGCCTGCAAGATAATTTCGTACTGACTGATTTCTTTAAAGGTTTTAAATACATCTTTTTCCTCTTGATTCAACTCTGGCAGATGCTGCACACTTCCGTGGTTTAACATGATGCTTCTCCAAGTTTCTTCGGTATCGATACCTTTATTTTCTAAAAGCGTTTTAAGGTATTTGTTCTTACGCATAAAGTTACCTTTTGCCAAACCTGCTTTGTAGTAATTACTGCTGAAAGGCTCAATTCCAGGAGATGTTTGTCCTAAAATTGCCGATGAAGATGTTGTAGGCGCAATTGCCAACAAAGTGGTATTTCTTCTTCCGTATCCTTTTAAAATTGATGGTTCGCCGTAAATACGAGCCAAATCTTGTGATGCTTTTAATGCTTTATCTTCAATTTCTTTGAAAATCTGGTTCGTAAGCATTTTAGCTTCTAAACTTTCAAACGAAATCATATTTTTCTGAAGGTACGAATGCCATCCCATAACACCTAAACCTAATGCACGGTGGTTTTTAGCAAAATTATGAGCCGATGTTAAATAGTAATTTCCTTCGGTTTTCGAAATAAATTCACTCATAACAGCATCTAAAAAGTATGTTGCCAGCTTAACCGCTTCGGTATCTTTCCATTCATCATACAACTCTAAATTCATTGATGACAAACAGCATACAAACGATTCGTCTTTAGACGATGGTAACGCAATTTCCGAACAAAGGTTACTTGCATAAATCTGCATTTCTTTGTCTTTGTAAACTTCTGGTTTATTACGGTTTACGTTATCTGTAAAGAAAATATAAGGCAATCCTTTTTGCTGACGACTTTCTAAAACTTTAGCCCAAACTTCGCGTTTGTCTTTATCGCCATCAATCATATCCTGCATCCAATAATCTGGCACACAAACGCCTGTAAATAAATTCTGGATAGGATTTCCAATGTTTTTAATATCTAAAAATTCTTTAATATCGTCGTGATCAATATCTAAATAAGCAGCAAAAGCACCACGGCGAACACCACCTTGCGAAATGGTATCCATAGCAGTATCAAACAATTTCATGAAACTTACCGCACCACTACTTTTACCATTATCAGTTACAGCGCTTCCGCGTTCGCGCAATTCACCAAAATAACCACTTGTTCCACCGCCAATTTTGGTTTGCATGATAACTTCTCCCAACTTGTGCGTAATTCCTTCGATATGATCTGGAACATAAACGTTGAAACACGAAATTGGCAATCCGCGTTCTGTTCCCATATTCGCCCAAATTGGCGATGATAAACTCATCCAGCCTTTTTCGATCATTTCAATAAAAGCTTCAGCCAATTCTGGTTTGTATAATTGTTTTGCTGCAGCATTTGCAACACGTTCAATTGCTTTTTGTGTGGTTTCGCCTTTTAAAAGGTACCCGCGGTTTAATATTTGTTCGCTTTCTTCGTTAAGCCACCATAATCTTTCCATAGTTGATTTTATTTTTGTTTGTCACTTCGAGCGAAGTCGAGAAGTTTTAAAATGACCTTAATTTCGTTCGATGTAACAATAGATGTTTTAAACTTAATTTCTGATTGTTGCTTTTAGAATAAATCTTCGGCAGTAATACTTTTGTCGTGTTTGGTGTAATCAACCGGACGTTTTGCAAAGAAATCATCTAAACTGTTTGCAAAAATTTCTTCTTCAAACCAGATCATTGGCTGATAGTCTGTTTCTGAAACGTTGAATATTTTCTGTAATCCGATCTGACGCATACTGTCGTCTAATCTGAATTTCATGAAGTTTAAAAGATTCTTTTTAGAAATGGTTTCCAATTCACCGTATTCAAAAATCCAATCTAGAATTTCACTTTCAATATCGATTGATTCTTTAACAATTTGATTGATTTCTTCAACCGTTGCCGTATCAAAATAATCAGGAAATTCTTCTTTGATTTTATTGATAATATAAATACCGGCATTTGCATGAATTTGTTCGTCTACCGATGTCCATGCAATAATATTGCTCACATTTTTCATAGCACCTTTAAAGCGCGTGAACGATAAAATAATAGCAAACTGGCTGAATAACGAAACGTTTTCTATAAGTATGGTAAATAAAATCAGCGATTTTAGATAGTCTTTTTTGTCTTCGGCTTTTGAGTGTTTTAAGGCATCAGACAAATAATCTATACGCTTTTTGATTACAGGAATCTGTATAACGTTTTCAAAAGCGTTGTTGTAACCTAAAACTTCCAACAAACGTGAATAAGCCTCTGAATGACGGAATTCGCACTCTGCAAACGTGCTTCCCAAACCGTTAAACTCCGGTTTTGGCAAATGCGTATACAAATTGCCCCAGAACGTTTTTACGTTCACTTCGATCTGTGCAATTGCCAATAAACTGCGCTTAACAATTTCTTGTTCAATTGGCGATAAATGCGAATGAAAATCTTGAATGTCTGCAGTAAAATCTACTTCAGAATGTACCCAGAACGATTTATTAATAGCGTTTGTGAAGTCTAAAATCTCCGGATATTCAAATGGTTTGTAATTAACACGTTTGGTAAAAATACTCATAACTAAATTTTTTTATATGTAACAATAGAAGTAAATTTTGAAAGAATACGTCCATATAAAAAAGAAAGTTTCCTAAGCAATTTACTTTAAAGGGCGAAAGCAACGCTGTTTTTTACAAGAGGTCTGACTCATAAGTTTCTCACTTATTTACAGTTGCGCAACAGTTCAAGGCTTACACTTGATTCTCTTAATCGTTGTAAAAATCTATGTCAAAATTATCGTATTTAATTTGATTTTCAACTTCATTTTTGTGTTTTTTTAATGATAAGTTATGAACAATTTTTGTTGATAATTAATTTTTGAAATTTTACCTAAATTTAAATCATTTCGCTTGGTTAGTTTAAAAATATTTTTATTTTTTGTAAACTTTTTTAATTTAAAAAAATGTTATAGTGTTGGTATTTAGTTTTTTAATTAAATTTATTTGTAAACTTTTTGTTTTTGGTTAATTTTGATTGTTGTTGATAACTTTTAATTTATTTTAAAGTAAGTTGTGTTTTGTTAATTAAAAATATGTAATTTTAGCAAAGAAATTCATCTGCAGAAAAAGTAAATTACTTAGCTGTTTTTGAATTGTTTACAACAGAGAAAAATTAAAAAAATATAGTATGGAAATAGAACCACAGGTTTTAGAAATGAAAAAAACGTATACCAATGAAGAGGCTGTAAAAGCATCAACAGAATATTTTAAAGGCGATGTTTTGGCGGCAACGGTTTTTGTTAATAAATATGCTTTGAAAGATTCGCAAGGGAATATTTATGAAAAAACGCCAGACGATATGCACCGTCGTATTGCATCAGAAATTGCTCGTGTAGAAGCAAAATATGCAAATCCAATGAGCGAAGAACAGCTTTTTGATCTGATTAAAAACTTTACTTACATAATTCCGCAAGGAAGTCCAATGACGGGAATCGGAAATCCATTTCAGATTGCGTCGTTATCAAACTGTTTCGTAATTGGCAACAATGGCGACAGTGATTCTTATGGCGGAATCATGAAGATCGATCAGGAACAGGTTCAATTAATGAAACGTCGCGGTGGAGTAGGGCATGACCTATCGCACATTCGCCCGAAAGGTTCGCCTGTTAAAAATTCTGCTTTAACATCAACAGGATTGGTTCCGTTTATGGAACGTTTTTCTAATTCAACACGCGAAGTAGCTCAAGACGGTCGTCGTGGTGCATTAATGTTGTCGGTTTCAATCAATCATCCCGATGCTGAAAGTTTTATCGATGCAAAATTAGAGCAAGGCAAAGTTACCGGAGCAAATGTTTCGGTTCGAATTGATGATTCTTTCATGAATGCTGTTCGAGATAATGAATTGTACACACAGAAATATCCGATTTTTTCGCAAAATCCAAAGTTTTCAAAAGAATTGAATGCAGCCGATTTATGGAAAAAAATTGTACACAACGCATGGAAATCTGCCGAACCAGGAATTTTATTCTGGGATACCATTATTAAAGAATCGTTGCCAGACTGTTATGCCGATTTAGGTTACAAAACCTTATCTACCAATCCTTGTGGCGAAATTCCTTTATGTGCGTACGATTCTTGTCGTTTATTGGCGATCAATCTGTTTTCGTATGTGGTAAATCCGTTTACTGCCGATGCTTATTTCGATTTTGATCTATTCAAAAAACACGTAGCGGTTGCACAACGCATGATGGATGATATTATTGATTTGGAGTTGGAAAAAATTGATACGATTATCCAAAAGATCGACGAAGATCCTGAAGAAGCAGAAGTAAAACGTATCGAGCGTAATTTATGGATCGAAATCCGTAAAAAAGCCGATGAAGGTCGTAGAACCGGAGTAGGAATTACGGCAGAAGGCGATATGTTAGCAGCATTGAATATTCGTTACGGATCAGAAGAAGGAAATAAATTCTCTGAAAATATACATAAAACATTGGCGTTGGCTGCTTATCGTTCATCGGTAGAAATGGCTAAAGAACGTGGTGCTTTTGCAATTTACGATTCTAAACGCGAGTTGAACAATCCGTTTGCGTTGCGTATTAAAGAAGCCGATCCGGAATTGTATAACGATATGCAAGAATACGGGCGTAGAAATATTGCCTTGTTAACCATTGCGCCAACAGGTTCAACATCAATATTATCGCAAACAACATCGGGAATCGAACCTGTGTTTATGCCGGTTTACAAACGTCGAAGAAAAGTAAATCCAAACGATAAAGATGTTCGTGTAGATTTTATTGATGAAGTAGGCGATTCTTGGGAAGAATATGTTGTTTTTCACCACAAGTTTAAAATGTGGATGGAAGTAAACGGAATGGATTCTTCTAAAAATTATTCACAAGAAGAGATTAATTTGTTGATTGAAAAATCGCCTTACTACAAAGCAACATCAAACGATGTAGATTATTTAAGCAAAGTAGAAATGCAGGGCGCTATTCAAAAATGGGTAGATCATTCTATTTCTGTAACCATCAATGTTCCTAACGATGTTACCGAAGAATTGGTTGGTCAATTATACATGAAAGCTTGGGAAGTTGGTTGTAAAGGTGTAACGGTTTATCGCGATGGATCTCGTTCAGGAGTATTGATTTCTAACGATAAAAAAGAGGAAAAGAAAACCGAGACCGAAGCAGAAATCGAAGTTTCATTCCCAACAAAACGTCCGCAGATTTTAGAAGCAGATGTAGTTCGTTTTCAAAACAATAAAGAAAAATGGATTGCTTTTATAGGGAAAATCGAAAATCAACCGTACGAAATTTTTACCGGTTTAGCAGATGATGAAGATGGAATTTTGATTCCACGCTGGGTAAACGAAGGTTTCATCATTAAAAACCGCGACGAAAAAGGAAACACACGTTACGATTTTCAATATGTAAACCAACGCGGTTATAAAACCACGATTGAAGGATTATCGTACCGTTTTGATCCGGTTTTCTGGAATTACGCCAAATTAATTTCTGGAACGTTACGTCACGGAATGAAAATTGAAAACGTGGTAGATTTAATTAACTCGTTACAGTTAGATAATGAATCAATCAATACATGGAAAAACGGTGTGGCGCGCGCATTAAAACGCTTTGTACCAGACGGAACCGAAGCAAACGGACAAAAATGTATGAACTGTAGTTCTACAAATTTAATGTATCAAGAAGGCTGTTTAACCTGTAAAGATTGCGGATCGTCTAAATGCGGGTAATTCTTTGCTTTTTAACAAAAATCTATAAATGAAATTAAAGAGGAATTGTACAAACATTCCTCTTTTTTTCGTAAATTTGCAGACTGAAAATGTTTAATTTATGATGTTAGATCGTTTACAATATGTAAAACAACGTTATGATGAGGTATCTGATTTGATTATTCAGCCAGATGTTATTGCCGATCAAAAACGTTATGTGCAATTAAATAAAGAATACAAAGACTTAAAAGCTCTTGTTGAAAAGCGTGAAGAGTATATAAATATTGTCGGAAATATTGATGAAGCCAAAGAAATCATTTCAGACGGAAGTGACGCAGAAATGGTTGAAATGGCTAAAATGCAGTTAGACGAAGCACAAACTCGCTTACCTGAATTAGAAGAAGAAATTAAATTTATGCTGATCCCGAAAGATCCGGAAGATGCTAAAAACGTAATGGTTGAAATTCGTGCAGGAACAGGCGGTGACGAAGCTTCAATCTTTGCAGGAGATTTATTCCGTATGTACACAAAATTCTGTGAAACCAAAGGATGGAGAACTTCTGTTGTAGATTTAAACGAAGGAACATCGGGCGGTTTTAAAGAGGTTATTTTCGAAGTTAGCGGCGAAGATGTTTACGGAACATTAAAATACGAAGCCGGTGTACACCGTGTACAGCGCGTTCCACAAACCGAAACACAAGGTCGTGTACATACATCGGCAGCTACGGTAATGGTTTTACCAGAAGCAGAAGAGTTTGATGTACAGATTGATATGAACGAAGTTCGTGTAGATTTTTTCTGTTCGTCAGGTCCTGGTGGTCAGTCGGTAAATACTACAAAATCGGCGGTACGTTTAACGCACATTCCAACAGGTTTGGTAGCGCAGTGTCAGGATCAAAAATCGCAGCATAAAAATAAAGATAAAGCGTTAACCGTTTTACGTTCGCGTTTATACGAAATGGAACTGGCTAAAAAGCAGGAAGAAGACGCTACAAAACGTTCTTCGCAGGTTTCATCGGGCGACCGTTCTGCTAAAATTCGTACCTACAACTATCCGCAAGGTCGTGTAACTGATCACCGTATTGGTATGGACGTTTTTGATATGGACGGAGTTATGAGTGGAAAAATTCAGAAATTTATCGATGAATTACAGCTTGTAGCAAATACCGAAAAGTTAAAAGAATCAGAAGTATTTTAATTTATTATATTTGTAAAGCCTCTTTTTTAGAGGCTTTTTTTCTATTTTAAAGCACAAACATTTGGCATCTTTTTTACATAGTCCCGCTTTCGTTCATAGTTTTGTTTCACAAAAGCTACTCCACTCAATCGGGGCTAAACATAAACATTGTGCCTGTTTTTAAAGTTTCAAAAAAAATGACTACAAAACAACTTTACAACCAAATTCAGCAAAAAAAATCATTCCTATGTGTAGGTTTAGATGTTGATTTAAATAAAATTCCACAGCATTTGTTAGCATCCGAAGATCCAATTTTCGAGTTTAACAAAGCAATTATCGATGCTACACACGATTTGTGTGTATCCTACAAACCAAACACTGCTTTTTACGAAGCTTACGGCTTAAAAGGTTGGCAGTCTTTAGAAAAAACAATCAATTACATCAACGAAAATTACCCAGATATTTTCACCATTGCCGATGCTAAACGAGGCGATATTGGTAATACGTCAACCATGTACGCAAAAGCTTTTTTAGAAGATCTAAATTTCGATTCGGTTACCGTTGCGCCTTACATGGGCAAAGATTCGGTTGAACCATTTTTAGCTTTTGAAAACAAACACACCATTTTACTTGCACTAACATCAAACGAAGGTGCTTTTGATTTTCAAACCCAAGAAGTGAACGATAAGCCAATGTATCAAACTGTATTAGAAACATCGAAAACTTGGAAAAACAGCGAGAATTTAATGTATGTTGTTGGTGCCACCAAAGCAGAATATTTCAAGGAAATCCGTAACATCGTTCCCGATTCGTTCTTGTTGGTTCCTGGAGTAGGAGCACAAGGCGGAAGTTTAGAAGATGTTTGTAAATTCGGAATGAACAAGCAAGTTGGGTTGTTAATCAATTCATCTCGCGGAATCATCTATGCATCAAACCAAAAAGATTTTGCAGAAGCTGCCAGAAACGAAGCATTGAAACTTCAAAGAGCAATGGCAATAATTTTAGAACAAAACTAAAATGTTGACAATTACAGACGATTTAGGATCGCAACATATATTCAATCAAACGCCAAAACGCATCGTAAGTTTGGTTCCTTCGTTAACTGAAACCTTGTACGAATTGGGCTTGGAAAGTAATATCATAGGAATTACAAAGTTCTGTGTGCATCCATATCATTTAAAATCGGTTAAAATTGTTGTTGGTGGAACTAAAAATGTTCATATCGAAAAAATTAAAGCTCTTAATCCCGACATCATCATTGCCAACAAAGAAGAAAATACGTTAGAAATAGTTGACAGTTTAAGAGATATTTGCCCGGTTTTTGTGACTGATCTTGTTACGGTGGAAGACACTTTGAAAACCATTAACGATTTCGGATTGCTTTTTAAACGAACTACCGATGCCAAAAAGTGGACAGAGAAAATTAAGTTTGCAAATGATGATTTTGCCAGTTTTATGCAAGACAAAAAATGGCAAAAATCGGCGTATTTAATTTGGCGCGAACCTTATATGGCTGCCGGAAGTGAAACTTTTATCAATGAAATGTTGAAGCTTAATAAGTTTGAAAACATGTACGAATTGTTTGAAGGTAGATATCCGGAAGTCGAAATCAGAAAAATGCGCATTCAAGGCGATCCAGATTTGGTTTTACTATCGTCTGAACCTTATCCTTTTAAAGAAGAACATGCTTTTGAAATTGGTCGAGTAACACATCATGCCAAAACCGTTTTTGTAGATGGCGAAATGTTTTCGTGGTATGGTACCAGATTATTTAAAGCTTTCCAATATTTTAAAGCATTACAAAACAGAATAGAAGAATAAAAAACTGAATCCATTGGATTCAGTTTTTTTAATCGTGTTCTGGCCAAACCAGTTTATCGGTATTGTATCCAAAACTTTGCGCTTTTAAAACAAAATATTGCCTAACAATTTCGGGCATGGTTTTCTCTCTTGATAAAATCCACATATAATCGGTATTCTTTCCAAAAACAAGCGCATACTGATAGTCATTTGTAATTTCAACCACATTGTATTCATCGTAAAAAGGTCCCCAGAAAGACACCTTTAAGGCACCTGTATTTTTCTTGCGTGGTTTAGCCTTTCCTTCATCAACTTCCCATTCTTCCTTCACATAGTTCCAACCTTGGTTTACAACTTTAATAGAGTTGTCTTTGTTTAAACTGTAATGAGCAGTGGTGTTGTCCAAATTTTTTTCGTGACGAAAATCTAAACGGGCAATTTCGTACCATCTGCCTAAATACCTCATGGTATCAAACGGAGTTACAACAGTAACATCATCGCTTTTTTTTCTGTTTTTTAATGCCAGAAATGCGAGAGAACCAACGCCTACAGCACCTGCGGTTAATAAAATTTTCTTTCTTTGCATGATTTTTTCTTTTAAAGTTACAAAAAACATATTGAAGTCCAAAATCAACAACATAAAGATTTAGTATATTTGATTTTTAAACTATTGAAAATACCAAATGGGAGTAGCAGAATTATTATTGAAACGCAAGCAGGAATTAGCTGCCAAAAATATAAACGAAGGAGAAATTTTTCGTACAAATTTTGCTTCTGAAGCGAATGCGGTGAAATTAGAAAGTGGTGTGTTGTACAAAATTATTGAAGAAGGTTCGGGAGTTTTACCTACTGTTCAGAATAAGGTACGCTGCCATTATCACGGTACAAATATTTACGGCGAAGTGTTTGACAGTTCTGTTGATAGAGGTAAACCAGCCGATTTTCAGATCAACAAGTTAATAAAAGGTTGGCAAGAAGTTATGCCACTTCTTAAAGTAGGATCTAAAGCTAAAATTGTAATTCCACCCGATGCTGCTTATGGCGATCAACAAATTTCAAAAGAAATAGGACCACACAGTACGCTAATTTTTGAAGTGGAATTGTTGGAGGTTTTATAAAAACAAAACGCTTTCGTAATGAAAGCGTTTTTCGTATAATTATTTCTTATCCTGCATTGCAAAAACCGATTTTAAAACATTGGTTGAACGTGCAGAAACATTAGTTCTAATATTTGCCTCTTCTTTTTCAATCATGGTGTAAACGCCGGTTAAAGCTTGTTGCGTAACATAATCTGTTAAATCTGGATTTATCTTTTTAACCGTTGGTATCGCATTATATTTTGTAATAATATTGCTCCAAACTTTATCGGCACCAACTTTTGTAAACGACGATTTTATCACCGGATTAAATTTAGTGTATAATGATGTTTTAGTCGATTTTTGTAAATACTGGGTAGCAGCGTTTTTGTTACCCATTAAAATATTTGTCGCATCCGATATAGTCATTTTTGTTATAGCATCAACAAAGATAGGCGTAGCTTCTTTTACAGCATTACTTGCAGCTTTGTTAAGTGATTTAATGCCTTCGTCTGCCAAACTTCCTAAACCTACATCGCGTAAGGTTTTTTCAACTTTTTGTAATTCGCTTGGTAAGCCAATTCTAACTAAAGAATTATTGTAAAAACCGTCGGTTTTTGTAAGGTTTACCACCTGTTTGTCAATACCTTGCTGTAAGGCCTCTTTTAAACCTGCTGCAATCTGAGTTTGCCCTAACCCAGATGTTTCTAAAATTTGTGGCAATTGGCTGGCAGCTTGTTGTAACTGTGCACTTGTGCAGCTACTTAACATTAATGAAACAACTGCAATTGGAATGATCATTTTTTTCATACTAAATTTTTATTTATGATATACTTGTGAAATAATTTCGCAACAAATCTCGATTGATTTTACTCGGAGTAAAAACTTCTAAAATCTGCGGTTGATCGTTTTGGGAGAATAACAATTTTAATGCCAAGTTTAATTCTTCTTCGTTGTGAGCGGTTAAATAATTAAACTGATACATTTTTGCCAAATGTTCGGCGGTTAAATTATGTTCTGTTTCAAAAAACGTATTAAAGGTTTTGTTTTCAACATGACCGGGTAAAATTCTGAAAATTCCACCGCCACTGTTGTTTATAATTACAATTTTAAAATTTTTAGGTATATAATTGTTCCACAACGCATTACTGTCATAAAAGAAACTAATATCACCCGAAATTAAAACGGTAGGTTTGTTTGAAATTACTGCTGCACCAATAGCAGTTGATGTTGATCCATCGATACCGCTTGTACCGCGATTACAGTAAACATCAATACTTTTATCGGTTTCAAACAATTGAGCATAACGAATTACGGCGCTATTACTTATTTGCAGTTGAATGTTTTGTGGAAGATTGTTCCAAATGATATGAAACGATTTTAAATCTGAAAAAGGAATGGTATCCATGTAGGTTTGATGTCCTTTTTTTCGATTGCTCATTATTGTTTGAATTTTCTCAGAAAAATTCGAATTTATAACTGAAATACGTTCTTTTGTCTGATTGATAAAATGATTTGGCGAAACAGCAATGTGCTTGGTTAACGATGAAAAAGTATCATAAGCTCGTAGTTCATCAATATGCCAATGGTTTTTAGTCGGATAATTTCTAAATAATGCTTTTACACGTTTTGATACGATCATTCCGCCGAAAGTCAGCAACAAATCGGGTTGAAAATCTTTAAAATCTTCTTCAGAAAAAGTAGAAATCAATGTATCAATATTTGCTACAATATTTTTATGATGAATGTTTGAATTGATTTCGGTCAAAATCACCACATTTGGCAACGACGCTAAATAATCGATGTTTTCTTTTGATATGATATCTGGATTTTGTGAACCGATCAATACAACAATTTTTTCTGCATTTTGAATAATCGCTGTATCAAATTCTTCTTCAACTTTAACTTCAATTTCATCATTCAGTAAAACAGGATTGTAGTTGTATTCACTTACAATATTGTACAATGGTTCTTCGAAAGGAACATTGATATGAACCGGACCTTTTTTATTTTTTGCAGTAGCAATGGCTTTTTGGATTAATTCATCGTTTTCGGCAGAAGCATCATCTAATAAATTAGCATTAAATAGCGAATGATTTTCAAAAACATTTCGCTGACGAATGGTTTGTCCGTCGCCAATATCAATTTTAGAAGTAGGTCTATCTGCAGAAACAATAATTAGCGGAATCTGGCTATAAAAAGCCTCGGCAACCGCCGGATAATAATTTAACAACGCCGAACCTGAAGTACATAATAACGCCGTTGGTTGGTTTAACTGCTGAGCGATACCCATTGCAAAAAACGCCGCACAACGTTCGTCTACAATGCTATAACATGTAAAAAAAGAATCTTTTGTAAAACCAATGGTTAAAGGTGCGTTGCGAGAACCGGGCGAAATAATGATATGTTGTATTCCCTTTGCCTTGAAAAGTTGTAAAATACTTTGCGCCAAAGGTATTTCAGGATAATTCATTTCTAAAAATTAATTATTCAAAGATACGAACTATCCTGAAAAGGAAGAATTTTATCGTTGAAAACTCTTGTATTTACGCAAAGACCTCACAGGTTTTTAAAACCTGTGAGGTCTGAAAATCTATAACTTTTTACAGAATCTTATTTTCCTTCAATCCAATTGGTAATTTCGCTATCGGTTGGCGAAACTTTTGGGCTGATTACTTTTGCCAATTTTCCTTCTTCGTTTATAAGGAATTTCTGAAAGTTCCATTCTACTACAAAATCGCCTAAACCATTTTTGCTTTTTTGTGTTAAGTATTGATATAAAGGTTCCATTGCATCGCCTTTTACCTCAATTTTACTCATCATAGGAAAAGTAACGCCGTAATTTAATTTACAGAATTCTGCAATTTCTTCGTTCGTTCCGGGATCCTGGCTCATAAAATCGTTTGTAGGAAAACCAATAATTACAAAATTTTGATCTTTGTATTTTTGATACAGTTTTTCTAATTCTTCAAACTGTGGGGTCAATCCGCATTTAGATGCCGTGTTAACAATTAAGACTTTTTTACCTTTCAAATCGGCAAGATTAAATTCGCCTCCGGTAATATCTTTTACTTTGAACTGATAAATAGGGTCGACACTTTTTTGTTGTTCCATAATAATTTGGGGATTTTCTGTTACAGGTTTATTTTTTGTACAACTTAAAGCCAAAACGGCACTTGCAATAAAAATATATTTCATAGATCGGTTTTTTAAAATTTATTGTTGTTTAATTTAATAAAGTTATCGTTTATTTGGTTGCAATGCAATAAAAAAGCTTTCCGAAGGGAAAGCTTTTTTTGTTTATTTTTTATAATGCTTTTTATACTTGTAAAATGCCAGCGAACCTAGTACAGTTATAATTCCTACTGAAATCCAAATGAATGAGGGAGTTACAACCTGATCGCCTTTTGCGTATGAATGCAAGCCTGATAAGTAAAAATTCACTCCAAAATAAGTCATCATAATACTGTAAAAAGCTAAAACAGACATTAAGTTGTAAATCCATAATCCGCGTAATGCTGGTACAAAACGCATGTGAATTACAAAGGCATAAACCATAATTGAAATTAACGCCCATGTTTCTTTTGGATCCCAACCCCAATAACGCCCCCAACTTTCGTTAGCCCATTGTCCACCCATAAAGTTACCAATTGTAAGCATAACCAAACCAACAGTTATAGCCATTTCGTTAATATAGGTAATTTCTTTAAGGTTTAACTCCATTTTGGCTTTGTTGCTTTTTGTTGTAAAAATCATTAAAAACAATGCTACAACACCTAAGATCATTCCTAAAGTAAATGGTCCGTAACTACCAACAATAATTGATACGTGAATCATTAACCAATACGACTCTAAAACTGCCTGTAGGTTTCCAATCGAAGGATCCATCCAGTTCCAATGTGCAATCATTAAAATCATTCCGGCAACAAATGCTGTAGATGCTGTTGTTAAACTCGATTTTCTTCCGAAAATTAAACCGAACAACATAGTAGCCCATCCAACATAAATCATTGATTCATAAGCGTCTGACCATGGTGCGTGACCTGAAACATACCAACGTGCAATTAAACCGGCTGTGTGTAATGCAAAAAGAAAAAGAGTAACACCAATAAAAAATTTAGTTGCAAATTTTAAAGCCTTATTGTCTTTAAAAATACGGACGATTACGATGATGAACAACACCACAGACACGTACATGTAATACGAAAACAGCTTTTTAAAGATGTCGTATTTGTTGTATAAAATTTCGGCTTTTACTTTTTGTTCGCTTGGAACTACTTTACTCCCGTATTTCTTTTGGAAATTTATTATTGATGTTAAAAGCTCGTCTGACGGTTTAAAATCTTTTGTTTCGATCGATTTTAAAAGCGATGTAGTGTACATTGGCAGGATGTTTTTAGCATAGATAGAATCCATACCTTTCATTCCTGCTTCGTTCAACTCTAAATACGAAACCCATTTATCGTTTTCATGTCCCGGAACTGGAAAAATTTTCATTATTTGACCACTAACAGCAGAATATAATAAATTTACTTTTTCATCGGTAGCGATATAATCTGTTTGAAACTTATTCTTAACCGATGCTTGATGTGCTTCATCTAAAAATTGATCTAATTTGTAATTTCCTTTATCATCGAAGAAATCGGCTAACGAAGCATATTTAGCATCTGCAGGAATTCCGATTAACGAACGGATACTATCGTTTCCTTTTGCAAGATTGATGATTGGCACATGATACCACAACTGCGGAAACTGTGTAATAGAAAGCATTACCTGATCAGAATCCATACCGCGGAAATGATCGTCTTTACTAACTTTACGAAGCAATTCAGACGAAAACGTATTGATAGGTTTCATACGTCCGCCTATATCCTGAATAATAATTGATCCAAACAAATCGGCATGTTCTTGCGAAACCGTTGTTTTTACAAGCAGAGAATCAATTTGAGCGGTAGATGGTTTGTTGTGTGCGTGTTGTGCCGTTGCCGAAAACAATCCGAATAACAGACCAACGATTGTTAAAGCTGCCTTTTTAGCGTGAATTTTGTTTAGTTTTTTACGTAAATCGCTAAAACGTGTGTTTTTGTTAAATAAAATGCACAACATGGCAATATATAGTAAGGTGTAACCAATATAAGTAATCCAAGTTCCCCAGAAATCGTGGTTTACAGATAAATGTGTTCCTTTTTCGTCAGGATCATAAGATGCCTGGAAAAAACGATAACCTTTGTGGTCTAAAACGTGGTTCATGTAAATTCGGTAATCAAATGATTTATCAGGATCGATAATTGTTACCTGACTTTCAAACGATGAATAACTTTTTTCGGTTCCCGGATATTTCTTTGCGATAAAATCGTTCAGTTTTACCTGGAAAGGAGTGGTATAAACTTTTGATCCATAGATTAAAGTAAATTCTAATTCGCCAATTTTAAATGACTGTGGTATACCCATTTGTCCTTTAGAACCCATTAAGGTGACGTCTTGTTCTTTTCCTTGTGAACGAACGGTCAATACTAAAGCGTCGGTAGAATTTTTAGCCTTGAAATCACCATTAGATTTTAAAGTCTTTTTTCCTTTTATTGGTCGATCCATTACAAACTGAACCACACCACCTAAACTATACATGGAACGATAATTTAAAGGTGCAACTGTATTTGCTACAACTTCACCTTTTGACTGCGTTGCCATAACTTGATAGTTACCACCAAACGGAGTTTTAATTTGCATTTCTCCATTTTCGTTCGTAAAAAAGTTAACAGCGCCTTCAACCTGCTTGTTGTAGGTGTAAAGCATGCCGTGAATATCTTCTTGAGTTCCTTCTTCAATAAAATGCTCGTGACGTTCGCCGTGGCTTGATTCTACCAGTTTTAAAAAGCTTTTTCCGTTAGGTGTTTCTTCAACAACTTCTTGGGCACCCATTACGAAATCTTTAAATTCTACTTCGAACGGAATGTTGTTGAAATCATCTTTTATTTTGAAATGATTTGACGCGAAATTACTTATGAAATTATCTTTATCTAATGCTTCTGAAAAAAAACGTTGCTTTTCAAATGGTTTACGTTTAGCTTCACCATTCAAATCGCCATCAACCCAAACGGTTAAAAATGTTTTATCAGAAAAAAACTGGTTTGACATTTCGGTTTCACGAATAGGCATCATTCCTTCAAAACTAATATAACGGGTTACAAATGCGCCAATAAGTATTAAAATGAAAGACAAATGCAGTATTAAAGTATCCCATTTAGCTTTGCTTAACAAATTGTATCGCTTAATGTTGCCGATAAAGTTAAAAACAAAAATTAACATTATTGCTTCGAACCATTTGGTGTTGTAAACTAAAATTCGTGCTGTATCGGTGTTGTATTCATTTTCAATAAAGGTTGCAATACCCATAACGGCTGCAAAAACAATGAATAAAACAGCCATTAACCTTGTAGATGACAAAAAAGAGATAATTTTGCTCATAGTGAATAGTTGTTGTGTACTTAGAAATTTCCCAAAAGTACTTAAATTAAATGGCTTGCTGACCATTTTAACTTAATTTAAACAAATAAAAAATCATTGTGATTTAATAGAAAAAACTACATTTGTATTTTAAATAAAATTGATAAAATAATGCCTAAGATTTCACATAAAGGCGTGCAAATGCCAGAATCGCCAATACGTAAATTGGTTCCTTTCGCCGAAACAGCAAAGAAAAAAGGAAATAAAGTGTACCATTTAAATATTGGTCAGCCAGATATTAAAACTCCTGAAGTAGCTTTAAACGCGGTTAAAAATGCTGACATTACTGTTTTAGAATACAGTCATTCTGCAGGTTTTGAATCATACCGTGAAAAATTGGCAGCTTACTACCAAAAACAAGGTTTACCTATTAATAAAGAAGATATTATTATTACTACTGGTGGATCTGAAGCGTTGATTTTTGCAATGGGATCTACAATGGATGAAGGTGATGAAATTATAATTCCTGAACCTTTTTATGCAAACTACAACGGTTTTTCTACACAAAACGGAGTAAAAGTTGTTCCGGTAATGTCTGGAATTGAAACAGGTTTTGCATTGCCACCTATTGCCGATTTTGAAAAACTGATCACTCCACGAACTAAAGCAATTTTAATATGTAACCCGGGAAATCCTACAGGTTATATGTATAGTAAAGAAGAAATTCAGCAGTTGGCTGCATTGGTTAAAAAACACGATTTGTTTTTAATTGCCGATGAAGTTTACCGCGAATTTGCTTACGATGGTTTTGAGCATTTTTCTGTAATGAATGAAGAAAGCATCGCCGAAAACGCAATTATGATAGATTCTGTTTCAAAAAGATTCAGCATGTGTGGCGCGCGTATTGGTTGTATCGTTTCTAAAAACAAAGAATTAATGGCGACTGCAATGAAATTTGCACAAGCTCGTTTATCGCCACCAACGTATGCACAAATAGCTTCTGAAGCGGCTTTAGATACGCCTCAATCATACTTTGATGATGTAATCATTGAATATAAAGACCGAAGAGATACATTGGTAAATGCTTTAAATGCTATTGACGGTGTACAGGTAGCTATGCCAAAAGGTGCGTTTTACTGCATTGCAAAATTACCTGTTGCAAACGCAGAAGACTTTGCTAAATGGTTGTTAGAGGATTATGATTTAAACGGAGAAACAGTTATGGTGGCACCAGCCGCAGGATTTTATTCAACTCCGGGTGTTGGTTTAAACGAAGTACGTTTGGCCTATGTTCTTAATAAAGAAGATTTAATTAAATCTGCCGAAATAATTAAAGAAGCATTAAAAGTTTATAATAAATAGAAAAGCATCTCAAAAAAAATTGTACTGCACTCAAAAGTTTAGACAGATTAAAAATTAATTATTATAAAAATGAGTTCGATATTGTATCGGACTCAGTTTATTTAAGTTCGATTTTATT
>Ga0213829_1000403_pt1 | contig 42389 bp, 30 predicted proteins | sample MC6MC0896MG_FD_180665 | JGI IMG/M metagenome (GOLD analysis project Ga0213829, IMG submission 180665) | Enriched soil aggregate microbial communities from Iowa State University, Ames, United States - MC6-MC0896-MG | ecosystem: Environmental > Terrestrial > Soil > Unclassified | place: USA: Iowa... | reverse complement strand
GAAGACGTATTTACAATTACAGGTCGTGGAACTGTTGCTACAGGTCGTATCGAAACAGGTGTTTGTAATACAGGAGATCCTGTTGAAATCATTGGTATGGGTGCAGATAAATTAACTTCTACTGTAACTGGTATCGAAATGTTCCGTCAAATCCTTGATAGAGGTGAAGCTGGAGATAACGCAGGTATCTTATTAAGAGGTATTGCTAAAGAAGATATCCGTCGTGGTATGGTTATCGTTAAGCCAGGATCAGTTAAACCACACGCTAAATTCAAAGCAGAGGTTTATATCTTGAAAAAAGAAGAAGGTGGACGTCACACTCCATTCCACAATAACTACCGTCCTCAGTTCTACGTTCGTACAACTGACGTAACAGGAACTATCATGTTACCAGAAGGAACGGAGATGGTTATGCCAGGTGATAACTTAACTATCCATGTTGATTTATTACAACCAATCGCATTATCAGTAGGTTTACGTTTCGCTATCCGCGAAGGTGGTCGTACAGTAGGTGCTGGTCAGGTAACTGAAATTTTAGACTAATTACAAGTTTAAATAAATAATTTAAGTTGGCAGATATTCTGCCAACTTTTTAACAAACGGGTGTAGTTCAAGGGTAGAATAGCGGTCTCCAAAACCGTTGATGGGGGTTCGAATCCCTCCACCCGTGCAAAAAATAATATTATGGCAAAAGTAGTTAATTATATATCTGACGCGTTTACCGAATTAAAATCTAATGTTACATGGACACCATGGGCAGAGGTACAACGCTATACAATTATTGTTGCTATCTTTACAGTAGTACTTTCATTAGCTACATGGGGCGTAGATACGTTGTTTTCTGAAGCTCTTGCTGGTTTCTTCAACCTTTTAAATTCGTAATTTAAAAGAGCATGACAGAAGGTAGTATTAAAAAATGGTATGTAGTTAGAGCTGTAAGCGGACAAGAGAATAAAGTAAAAGGTTACATAGAAAGCGAAATTGTGCGTTTGGGTATGGAAGATTACCTTTCGCAGGTTTTAGTACCAACTGAAAAAGTGGTTTCGCAACGCGACGGAAAAAAAGTAACAAAAGAGCGTATTTATTTTCCGGGATATGTAATGATTGAAGCAAACCTTACTGGCGAATTACCACACATAATAAAATCTATTGCAGGCGTAATTGGTTTCTTGGGTGAAACCCGTGGCGGAGATCCTGTGCCTTTAAGAATGGCAGAGGTTAACCGTATGCTTGGTAAAGTAGATGAATTAGCTGTATCTGTAGATCATGGATTAATTCCGTATGAGATAGGTGAAACAGTAAAAGTTGTCGATGGTCCTTTTAATGGTTTCAACGGAACTATAGAAAAAGTAAACGAAGACAAACGCAAGCTTGAAGTAATGGTGAAAATCTTCGGAAGAAAAACACCTTTAGAATTAAGTTTCACACAAGTAGAGAAAGTATAATTGTTACATACATATCACATCAATCGCTTCCAATTGAAAGATGTGCTAAATTTTTTTAAAAATGGCAAAAGAAATTAGTAAAGTAGTTAAACTACAAGTTAAGGGAGGTGCTGCGAATCCTTCGCCACCGGTTGGACCTGCTTTGGGGGCTGCTGGAGTTAACATCATGGAATTCTGTAAGCAATTTAATGCTAGAACACAGGATAAACCAGGAAAAGTTTTACCAGTACAGATTACAGTTTACAAGGACAAATCTTTTGACTTTGTAGTTAAAACGCCACCTGCTGCTGTTCAATTATTAGAAGCTGCAAAACTTAAAGGCGGTTCTGGGCAACCAAACCGTAAAAAAGTTGCTTCTATCACATGGGATCAAGTAAAAGCAATCGCTGAAGACAAAATGGCAGACTTAAATGCATTCACAATTGAGAAAGCTATGTCTATGATTGCTGGAACTGCACGCTCTATGGGAATCACGGTAACAGGGAATGCTCCTTTTTAATCTTAAAGAAAAGAAGAAATGGCAAAATTGACAAAAAAGCAAAAAGAGGCTGCAGCAAAAATTGAGAAGAACAAATTATATTCTTTAAAAGATGCATCTGCATTAATTAAAGAAGTTTCTTCTGCAAAATTTGATGAGTCTGTTGATATTGCAGTACGTTTAGGAGTAGATCCTCGTAAAGCAAATCAAATGGTACGTGGGGTTGTAACATTACCACACGGTACAGGTAAAGATGTAAGAGTATTGGCGTTAGTTACTCCAGACAAAGAAGCAGAAGCTAAAGCTGCTGGTGCAGACCACGTAGGTTTAGATGACTATCTACAAAAAATTAAAGATGGTTGGACTGATATCGATGTAATTATTACGATGCCTGCAGTTATGGGTAAATTAGGTCCATTAGGTCGTGTTTTAGGACCTCGTGGTTTAATGCCTAACCCAAAAACAGGTACTGTAACAATGGATGTTGCAAAAGCGGTACAAGAAGTGAAATCTGGAAAAATCGACTTTAAAGTTGACAAAACAGGTATCGTTCACGCTGGTATTGGTAGAGTATCTTTCGGTGCTGATCAAATTACAGAAAATGCAGCGGAGATAATTCAAACATTAATTAAATTAAAACCAACTGCAGCTAAAGGTACTTATATCAAGTCTATTCACATATCAAGTACAATGAGTCCTGCAATTGCTTTAGATCCAAAAGCAGTATAATTGGTAGTTAAAATTATTTAGTATGACTAGAGAAGACAAATCAATTGCGATTCAAGATTTAACTGCACAGTTAGCTGACACTAAAGTTATTTACGTTGCAGATATTTCTGGATTAAATGCATCTACTACTTCAGATTTACGTAGAGCTTGTTTTAAAGCAGGTATCAAGTTAGAAGTAGTTAAGAACACGTTGCTTGTAAAAGCAATGGAAGCATCAGAAAACGAGTATGGTGATTTACCTTCTATTTTAAAAGGAAACAGCGCTATTATGATTGCTGAAACTGCAAGTGCACCAGCAAAAATCATAAAAGAATTCCGTAAAAAAGGGACAAAACCAGAATTAAAAGGAGCTTACATCAACGAAGAAATTTATATTGGCGATAACCAATTAGATTCATTAGTTGCAATTAAGTCTAGAGAAGAGATGATTGGTGAAATCATTGGATTATTACAATCTCCTGCTCAAAGAGTTATTTCTGCTCTTAAAAATCAATTTAAAGACGAAGAATAGTAGTTTTATACAACCGTTTTTAAATGTTCAACAGAACGCACATTAATAAATTATATTATTACAAATTCAAATTAAAAGATAGAACAAATGGCAGATTTGAAACAATTCGCAGAGCAATTAGTTAACTTAACAGTTAAAGAAGTTAACGAATTAGCAACTATATTAAAAGATGAGTATGGTATCGAACCAGCTGCTGCTGCAGTTGTAGTATCAGGTGGTGGTGAAGCTGCTGCTGCTGAAGAGCAAACAGAATTTACAGTTGTATTAAAAGAAGCTGGTGCTTCTAAATTAGCTGTAGTTAAAGCTGTTAAAGAATTAACAGGTTTAGGATTAAAAGAAGCTAAAGATTTAGTAGACGGTACTCCAGCAAACGTTAAAGAAGGTATTTCTAAAGACGAAGCTGAAGGATTGAAGAAAGCATTAGAAGAAGCTGGTGCTGTTGTTGAGTTAAAATAATCTCACACATATAAATTTTTACGGTTTAGGCCTTGGAAGTACTTCCAATGGCCTAAACCATTTTGCATATAAAAAATAATCAATAACGAAGAAAAGGGCAAGTAACTTTCCTGACTTGTTTTTAAGATGTATTGATTGTTTAAAATTAGGAAGTATTGATTAGTTGTGTTTTACACAAAAACTACTTTTTTAAACCAAAATTTTGTTCATTAATGATTACAAATCATACTGAAAGATTAAATTTTGCCTCTACGAAAAATATCCCTGCTTATCCAGATTTTCTAGATATCCAGGTAAAATCGTTTAAAGATTTTTTTCAATTAGAAACGAAATCAGATGAAAGAGGTAACGAAGGTTTGTATAAAACCTTTATGGAAAACTTTCCAATCACGGATACACGCAACCAATTCGTACTGGAATTTTTAGACTATTTCGTAGATCCACCACGTTATTCAATTGAAGAATGTATTGACAGAGGTTTAACTTATAGTGTACCTCTTAAAGCTCGTTTAAAATTATATTGTACAGACCCAGAACACGAAGATTTTGAAACTATTGTTCAAGATGTGTATTTAGGTACAATACCATATATGACACCAAGTGGAACCTTTGTAATTAATGGTGCGGAGCGCGTTGTTGTTTCGCAATTACACAGATCACCAGGTGTATTCTTCGGTCAGTCATTCCACGCAAACGGTACTAAATTGTATTCTGCACGTATTATTCCTTTCAAGGGTTCTTGGATTGAATTTGCTACAGATATCAACAGTGTAATGTACGCGTACATTGACCGTAAGAAAAAATTACCTGTAACTACTTTATTCCGTGCAATTGGTTTTGAAAGAGACAAGGATATCCTAGAGATTTTCGACCTTGCAGAAGAAGTAAAAGTATCTAAAACAGGATTAAAAAAATACATTGGTCGTCGTTTGGCTGCACGTGTATTAAATATCTGGCATGAGGATTTCGTTGATGAAGATACAGGTGAAGTTGTAACGATACCGCGTACCGAAATTATTTTAGACCGTGATATTGTTCTAGATAAAGACAATGTTGAGGAAATTATAGAGGCAGACGTTAAAACAATTCTTTTACATAAAGAAGACAGTAACCTTGCCGATTATACCATTATTCACAACACGCTTCAAAAAGATCCAACAAACTCTGAAAAAGAAGCTGTAGAATATATTTACCGTCAATTAAGAAACGCATTACCTCCTGATGAAGAGACAGCAAGAGGTATCATAGATAAATTATTCTTCTCTGACCAACGTTACAATTTAGGTGATGTAGGTCGTTACAGAATGAATAAAAAATTGAACTTAAATACGCCGATCGATAAACAAGTTTTAACAAAAGAAGATATCATCACTATTGTTAAATATTTGATCGAGCTTATTAATTCAAAAGCAGAGATCGATGATATCGATCACTTATCGAACCGTCGTGTACGTACAGTTGGCGAGCAGTTATCGGCACAATTTGGTGTTGGTTTAGCACGTATGGCACGTACAATTCGCGAGCGTATGAACGTTCGTGATAACGAGGTATTTACACCAATCGATTTGATCAATGCAAAAACATTATCATCGGTTATCAACTCATTCTTCGGAACAAACCAGTTATCTCAGTTTATGGATCAAACCAATCCATTGGCAGAGATCACGCATAAGCGTCGTTTATCGGCATTAGGACCAGGTGGTCTTTCTCGTGAAAGAGCAGGATTTGAGGTTCGTGACGTTCACTACACGCACTATGGTCGTTTATGTCCGATTGAAACTCCAGAGGGACCAAACATTGGTTTGATTTCATCTTTGGCGGTTTATGCAAAAGTAAACGCAATGGGATTCATTGAAACACCTTACCGTAAAGTGGTAGATGGAGTGTTACAAATTAATGAAGCTCCGGTTTATTTATCGGCAGAAGAAGAAGAAGAAAAATTAATCGCACAGGCAACAGTAACTGTTGGTAAAGACGGTACAATTGAAGACGAAAGAGTAGTAGCAAAACAAGATGCCGATTTCCCGGTAGTTGAACCAAAAGAGTTGAACTATGCCGATGTTGCGCCTAATCAGATTGCTTCTATTTCGGCTTCGTTAATTCCTTTCTTGGAACATGATGATGCTAACCGTGCGTTGATGGGATCAAACATGATGCGTCAGGCAGTACCTTTATTACGTCCGGAATCTCCAATTGTTGGTACCGGATTAGAAAAACAGGTTGCTACCGATTCTCGTGTATTGATTAATGCAGAAGGCGAAGGAGAAATTGTTTACGTAGATGCACAGAAAATTACTATTAAATACGACCGTACAGATGACGAGCGTTTAGTAAGTTTCGATGCTGATGAGAAAACATACAACTTGATCAAATTCCGTAAAACCAACCAAAGTACATCTATCAACTTAAAACCAATTGTTCGCAATGGTGACCGTGTTACTAAAGGACAGGTTTTATGTGAAGGATATGCTACACAAAACGGTGAATTGGCTTTAGGACGTAACTTACAGGTAGCGTTCATGCCTTGGAAAGGTTATAACTTTGAGGATGCAATTGTAATTTCAGAGCGTGTTGTACGTGACGATATTTTTACATCTATCCATATCGATGATTATACGTTAGAAGTTCGTGATACTAAATTAGGATCAGAAGAATTAACGAATGACATACCAAACGTTTCAGAAGAAGCTACTAAAGATTTAGATGAAAACGGAATGATCCGTATTGGTGCAGAAGTTAAACCTGGTGATATCTTAATTGGTAAAATCACACCAAAAGGAGAATCAGATCCAACACCGGAAGAAAAATTATTACGTGCAATTTTTGGTGATAAAGCCGGTGATGTTAAAGATGCATCTTTAAAAGCTTCTCCATCGTTACGCGGTGTAGTTTTAGATAAAAAATTATTTGCCCGTGCGGTAAAAGATAAACGTAAACGTTCTAAAGACAAAGAGGATATTGCTTTGTTGGATACACAGTTCGAAGTTAAATTCAACGAATTGAAAGAGCGTTTGGTAGACAAATTGTTCCATTTGGTAAATGGTAAAACATCTCAAGGTGTAATGAACGATTTAGGTGAAGAAGTATTACCAAAAGGTAAAAAATTCACTTTGAAAATGTTACACGCGGTAGAAGATTTTACACACTTAACAAAAGGGCAGTGGGCTACAGACGATTACACCAATGAAATGATTACCGATTTAATTCACAACTATAAAATTAAATTAAACGACATTCAAGGAGTATTGCGTCGTGAGAAATTTATGATTACAGTTGGTGACGAATTACCATCAGGAATCTTAAAATTGGCTAAAGTTTATATTGCTAAAAAACGTAAGTTAAAAGTTGGTGATAAAATGGCGGGTCGTCACGGTAACAAAGGTATCGTTGCAAAAATCGTTCGTGATGAAGACATGCCTTTCTTGGAAGACGGAACTCCGGTTGATATCGTATTAAATCCACTTGGTGTACCATCTCGTATGAACATCGGTCAGATTTACGAAACTGTTTTAGGATGGGCAGGTAAAAAATTAGGTCGCAAATATGCTACTCCAATTTTTGATGGTGCTTCTTTAGAGCAAATCAACGAATTAACAGACGAAGCAGGTGTGCCACGTTTTGGACATACTTACTTATACGATGGTGGAACAGGTGAGCGTTTCGATCAAAAAGCAACTGTAGGTGTGATCTATATGTTAAAATTAGGACACATGGTTGATGATAAAATGCACGCACGTTCTATTGGTCCGTACTCTTTAATTACGCAACAGCCATTAGGTGGTAAAGCGTTATTTGGAGGTCAGCGTTTTGGAGAGATGGAGGTTTGGGCTCTTGAGGCTTATGGTGCATCGGCTACATTACGTGAGATATTGACTGTTAAATCGGATGACGTTATTGGTAGAGCTAAAACTTACGAAGCAATCGTAAAAGGTGAACCAATGCCAGAACCAGGATTACCTGAATCGTTCAATGTATTAATGCATGAATTAAAAGGTCTTGGTTTAGATATCAGATTAGAAGAATAACAAAATCAAAAAGTATTCAGTTTTTAGGATAGATGCCTAGAAACTGAATACTTAATTTCAATAAGTTTTTAGGATTTATACCCGTAAACCGTTCCGATTTTTTATAAAGTTTAGTTTATAATTAGCACTTCAAGATACGCATCTGAAGTTTAGAGAAGTAATCCGAGGTAGTGTTTAAGTTTTCAACTTAAATAAGAATCAATTTTTAATTGCAAATAAATCAATAGTAAAAACTATGATGAATAATAGAAACAACAGTAAAGAAACTACTACTGTAAAAAGGTTTAACAAAATCTCTATAGGATTAGCATCACCGGAATCGATATTAGCAGCGTCGAGAGGTGAAGTTTTAAAACCTGAAACAATTAACTATCGTACGCACAAACCAGAGCGCGATGGTTTATTCTGTGAGCGTATTTTTGGTCCTGTAAAAGACTACGAATGTGCTTGTGGAAAATATAAAAGAATCCGTTACAAAGGTATCGTTTGCGACCGTTGTGGGGTTGAAGTTACAGAAAAGAAAGTTCGTCGTGACAGAGTAGGGCATATCAACTTGGTGGTGCCTATCGCTCATATTTGGTATTTCCGTTCATTACCAAACAAAATTGGTTATGTTTTAGGATTGCCATCTAAAAAGTTAGATGAAATTATTTATTACGAAAAATATGTTGTGATCCAAACAGGTGTTGCAAAACGCCCAGATGGTGAAGAACTAAAACGTTTGGATTTCCTTACAGAGAGTGAGTATTTAGATATTTTAGATACCCTTCCAATGGAAAACCAGTATTTAGATGATAACGATCCAAATAAATTCATTGCCAAAATGGGTGCTGAATGTATTATGGATTTATTACAGCGTACCGATTTAGATGCATTGTCTTACCAATTGCGTCATGCTGCTAATACCGAAACATCTAAACAACGTAAAACCGAAGCGTTAAAACGTTTACAGGTTGTTGAAGCGTTCCGTGAATCAAACAATAACCGCGAAAACCGTCCGGAATGGATGATTTTAAAAGTGGTTCCTGTGATCCCGCCAGAATTACGTCCGTTAGTGCCGTTAGATGGTGGTCGTTTCGCAACGTCAGATTTGAATGATTTATACCGTCGTGTAATTATTCGTAACAATCGTTTAAAACGATTAATGGAAATTAAAGCTCCTGAAGTTATCTTACGTAACGAAAAACGTATGTTACAAGAAGCAGTAGATTCATTGTTCGATAATACACGTAAAGCTACAGCAGTTAAAACAGAATCTCAACGTCCGTTAAAATCATTATCAGATTCGTTAAAAGGTAAACAAGGTCGTTTCCGTCAAAACTTATTAGGTAAACGTGTAGATTACTCGGCTCGTTCGGTAATTGTCGTTGGTCCTGAATTAAAATTATTCGAATGTGGTCTTCCTAAAGATATGGCTGCCGAATTATATAAACCATTCGTAATCCGTAAATTGATTGAGCGTGGAATTGTAAAAACTGTGAAGTCTGCTAAAAAGATCATCGATAAAAAAGAACCAGTTGTTTGGGATATTTTAGAAAACGTAATTAAAGGTCATCCGGTATTATTAAACCGTGCTCCTACGCTTCACCGTTTAGGTATTCAGGCATTCCAGCCTAAATTAATCGAAGGAAAAGCAATTCGTTTACACCCATTAGTATGTACGGCATTCAACGCCGATTTCGATGGGGATCAAATGGCGGTGCATTTACCATTAGGACCAGAGGCTATTTTAGAGTCGCAGTTGTTAATGTTGGCATCGCACAATATCTTAAACCCGGCGAATGGTGCACCTATTACAGTACCTTCTCAGGATATGGTTTTGGGTCTTTATTATATGACCAAAATCCGTAGAACTACACCAGAATATGTTGTAAAAGGTGAAGGTTTAACTTTCTACTCTGTAGAAGAAGTGCATATTGCAATTAATGAAGGACGTTTAGATTTGAACGCACCGGTTAAAGTACGTGCAAAAGATTTTAATGCAGAAGGTGAATTGGTTAACCAAATTATTGAAACATCGGCAGGTCGTATCTTGTTTAACGAGGTAGTTCCAGAAGCTGCAGGTTATATTAATGAGGTTTTAACTAAAAAATCTTTAAGAGATATTATCGGAAAAATTTTAGCGGTAACAGATGTTCCTACAACTGCTAAATTCTTGGATGATATGAAAGATATGGGTTACGGATACGCATTTAGAGGTGGATTATCTTTCTCTTTAGGTGATATCAAAATCCCAGAACAAAAACAAGGAATGATTGATGACGCTAACAATCAGGTAGAAGGTATTACCATGAACTATAACATGGGTCTTATTACCAACAACGAGCGTTACAATCAGGTAATTGATATTTGGACTTCAACAAATGCGGCGTTAACAGAGTTGGCAATGAAAAACATTCGTGAAGACCAACAAGGATTTAACTCGGTATTCATGATGCTTGATTCTGGAGCGCGTGGATCTAAAGAGCAAATCCGTCAGTTAACAGGTATGCGTGGATTGATGGCAAAACCTAAAAAATCGACAGCTTCAGGTGGAGATATTATCGAAAACCCGATCCTTTCGAACTTTAAAGAAGGTTTATCGATCTTAGAATACTTCATTTCAACGCACGGTGCACGTAAAGGTCTTGCCGATACCGCATTAAAAACAGCCGATGCTGGATACTTAACACGTCGTTTACACGATGTTGCCCAAGATGTTATCATTAATTCAGAAGATTGTGGTACATTAAGAGGTATTGAGTTTGAAGCGTTGAAGAAAAACGAAGAAATTGTAGAATCTTTAGGAGAGCGCGTTTTAGGACGTATCACTTTAGATGATATCGTTAACCCGTTAACAAACGAAGTAATTGTTCCTGCTGGTGAAATGGTTAAAGAAGCACATATTGCTAAAATTAACGCATCGCCATTAGAAAAATTAGAAGCGCGTTCTGCATTAACATGCGAGGCCGATCATGGAATTTGTGTGAAATGTTACGGACGTAACCTGGCATCAAACCGTATGGCACAGTTAGGTGAAGCAGTTGGTGTTATTGCAGCACAGTCTATTGGTGAGCCAGGTACACAGTTAACATTACGTACATTCCACGTTGGGGGTACGGCAGGTAACATTTCTGAAGTTTCAACTATTACAACGAAGTTCAAAGGTCGTTTAGAGATCGAAGATTTAAAAGTTGTAAAAGGTGAAGATAACGACGGTAAGGAAATCGATATCGTTATTTCTCGTTCAACAGAATTAAAATTAGTAGATTTAAATACAGGTATCGTTTTAAATACACATTACATTCCTTACGGATCAACAATTCATGTGAAAGACAAAGAAGTTGTTGAAGAAGGAACAGTAATTTGTAAGTGGGATCCATATAACGGTGTTATTATTTCTGAATTTACAGGTAAGGTTGCTTACGAAGACATTGAACAAAACCAAACATTTATGGTGGAGATCGATGAGCAGACAGGTTTCCAAGAGAAAGTAATTACAGAATCAAGAAACAAAAAATTAGTACCTACTTTATTAATTTATAACAAATCAGGTGAATTAGTACGTTCATACAACTTACCGGTTGGGGCGCACTTAATGGTTAATGATGGTGATAAAATTCAAGCAGGAAAAGTTTTAGTTAAGATTCCTCGTAAATCATCAAAAACGGGAGATATCACCGGAGGTTTACCTCGTATTACCGAGTTGTTAGAAGCACGTAATCCATCAAACCCAGCAGTTGTTGCAGAGATTGACGGTGTTGTTTCTTTCGGAAAAATCAAACGTGGTAACCGTGAAATTATTGTTACACCAAAAACAGGTGAAGATGATCAACGTAAGTATTTAGTGAAATTATCGAACCAGATTTTAGTTCAAGAAAACGATTTCGTGAAAGCAGGAACTTCATTATCAGATGGTGCAATTACACCAGACGATATTTTAAGAATTCAAGGTCCGTCTTCGGTACAGCAATATTTGGTAAACGAAATTCAAGAAGTTTACCGTTTACAAGGGGTGAAAATTTCAGATAAACACTTTGAAGTTGTAATCCGCCAAATGATGCGTAAAGTACAGATTCAAGATTCAGGAGATACTTTATTCTTAGAAGAGCAGTTGATTCATAAAGACGATTTCATGCGTGAAAACGATCGTTTGTTCGGAATGAAAGTTGTTGAAGATGCAGGTGATTCTGTAACTTTAAAAGAAGGTCAGATTATTTCGGTACGTGATTTACGTGATGAAAACTCAATCTTACGTCGTGAAGATAAAAATTTAGTAATAGCACGTGATGTAATTACCGCAACGGCAACGCCAGTTTTACAAGGTATTACAAGAGCATCGTTACAAACTAAATCGTTTATCTCGGCAGCATCGTTCCAGGAAACAACAAAAGTATTAAACGAAGCTGCAGTAGCAGGTAAAGTTGATAATTTGTCAGGTTTAAAAGAAAACGTTATCGTTGGTCACAGAATACCTGCAGGTACAGGTATGCGTAAATACGATACCATTTTAGTTGGAACCGCAGAAACAAAAAAAGAAATTGACTTGAATTTTTAATGATTTTTCAGTAAATCATTAATTTTAATTAATAATTATTACAAAAGCCACCTGATATCAGGTGGCTTTTGTTTTTTCTGTATATATAAGTTTTTTTTTTAAAAAACAATTATGTTAAAAGTTAAAAAAAATATAATTTAATATTAAAGAATGTAAAAAAAAATATTTAAGTTTATGGCTTAATTGACTAATTATAAATATAATTATTTTATGGAAAAAATTACGCAATCTTTAAAATTAAAGGCACGGTGGCTAAAAACCAAGTCTTTATTTTTATTGCTATTAGGTCTCTTCTTGCCACTTTTAAGTGCAAATGGACAAGCTGCTTCGTATGTGTTTACACATCAAGCAGGAACTTTTACGGCTAATCCTTCTTCTGCTACTGCAGTATCTATTGTTGCAGATGATACTGCGAGTTCGCTGTTGCCAATTGGATTTAACTTTGTGTTTGGTAGTTCTACTTATACTGATTTTTATATGAGTAGTAACGGCTTTATATCATTTGGCACAACGGGGTCATCTCTTAACAGCAATGATCTTTCTGCGGCGAATGCTGCGCAGCGACCTATTATAGCTCCGCTATGGGATGATTTGGCCGGAGCTTCTGTTTCTAATTCAGCTGCTTCTTATTCATTATCTGGAACTGCTCCCAATAGAGTGTTAACAATAGAATGGTTAAATTGGGAATGGAATTATGGGGCTACTACTCCAACGATGTCCTTTCAAGTGAAATTGTATGAGACTACAAATGTTATTGAGTTTGTTTACAATCAAGAAGCAGGTGTAATTAATAGTGGATCTGCTTCTATAGGTATTAATGATGCTACAGGATCTGGTGCAGGAACATATTTAAACTTAGAAACAAATATGTCAGCACCAACCGTTACAAGTTCAACATCTGTTACATCAATAAGTACAAAGCCGGCTTCTGGTCAAATTTTTAAATTTGCTCCCCCACCTTGCTTGTATTTAGGTACATTAACAATAACAAATGTTGCTTTGCCAACAGCAACCTTAAACCTGTCTGTACCTTCAAGTGTGGATATAGATGTATATATTACAAATGGACCACCGCCAACGGCAGCAACTACGCCAACTTTTACAGTAACTGCTGGTCAAACAACTGCTCCTATATCTGGCTTATCAGGTGCATCTACTTATGTAGTATATGTTAAATATTCTTGTTCATCTACCGGCCCAACAATTGGTTGGGTTAAGGCTTTAGATTTTTTAACTCCGTGTGGAATAATAACAACTAGTTTTTTTGAAGGTTTTGAAAATGCTGCTCTTGGAGGTTGGGGTAATCCTACCGTGCCTTATTGTTGGACATACTTGCTTGCTCAAGGGTCAGGACAGGGGTATGTTGATCAATGGAGTGCTCCGCGAACAGGTTCTAAAGGTTTTTATACTAGCCCATCAGACGGTTCGGAAATACTTTTAATATCTCCAGAGACAGCTAACTTAGGTAACGGAACCAAACAGCTACGTTTTTGGGCGACTCTACCTTGGTCAGGATATTCTAATACTAAGATTAATGTTTATAGAATGAATGGAACTGGTATAAGTGCTACCAAAACACTTATTCAAAGCATTCCTTTAAATACCACAGGTTGGAATGAATATATAGTTCCTTTACCTGTTACAACTGATGATTATTTTGCATTTTCTTTTAATGGAGCTCCAGGTCAATGGCCTAATATTTATTTAGACGATGTTTACTATGAGGATTTATCGCCGTGTATATTTCCAATGAACATTCAGGTTAGTAATATTTCAATTACTGGAGCAACTATAACGTGGGATGCTTCTTTAGCAACTAGTGTTACAAGCTACGAGTATGAAGTACGAACTTCTGGTGCTCCTGGTTCGGGCGCTACAGGTTTTGTTTCTACAGGTTCAATAGCAGCCCCAGGAACATCGGTTCCGCTAACAGGATTAAGTGGTGCAACAACATATTATGTATATGTACGTAGTGTGTGTAGTGGTTCAAATGGTATTTGGACAATGTTTCCTGTTAAATTTGATACATTGTGTCCAATTTTTACAAATAATTTTTTCCAAGGTTTTGAAGGAATTACTGATGGAAATAACAATAACCCTACGTATCCTGTTTGCTGGACATATATTAATGGGACCAACAGTCAATGGAGTTATGCTGCTGTTAACAGTTGGTATCCCAAAACAGGTAGTAAAAACTACTATATGTACCGTGAGCAATATTGGCAAACTGCCGATGGAGATTTAATGTTGGTGTCACCAGAAACCAATAATTTGGGTAATGGTACAAAGCAAATACGCTTTTCGGTAAGACAACCTTGGACTAGTGGCTCTATTCCTAAGTTAGTTGTTTATACACTTGATGCTAATACTGGACTACCTAATAAAACGCAATTACAAGCAATTTCGATTACTGGTTCTACTTATATGGAGTATATTATACCATTAGCTGGAACAACCGATGATTATTTTGCATTTTCATTAGAACATAATAATCCAGATGATTATCCAGAAATAGTTATTGATGATATTTACTACGAAGATTTAACACCTTGTATCTTTCCGATGAATCTTCAGGTAACCAATATTACAACTAATTCTATGACACTTTCATGGAATGCTTCTTTAGCAACGGGGGTAACTGGTTATGAATATGAAATACGTACGTCTGGAGCAGCGGGTTCCGGTACAACTGGACTAGAACAAACTGGTATTGTACCAGCACCTGGTACTAGTATAAATATTACCGGATTAAGCCATTCTAGTCACTATACCGTTTATATACGTAGTATTTGTGGTACCTCAAATGGAATGTGGACTACTTTCCCTGTTAAATTCTATACATTATGTGATGTAATGACAGGTAATTTCTTTGAAGGTTTTGAAAATACTAATGTTGGTGGTTGGAATAACCCAACTATACCATATTGTTGGTCTTATTTTGCTGATAATACTGATGGATATGGTTATACATCTGATTGGAATCAACGTACTGGAAACAGAGGATTTTATATATATAATTATGGTAATGTAATTAACTTAGTTTCTCCGGAAACCAATAATTTAGGTGCTGGAACTAAACGAGTGCGTTTTTATGCTAAATTAGGATGGGGTTCAGGAAATTTAGATGTTTATACCATGAATGGTAATACTTCTGCGGCGACTAAAACATTGGCTAAATCAGTTGCTTTAACAACAAATTGGGTTGAATATATTGTTTATTTCCCAGTTGGTACAACTGATGACTATTTTGCTTTTGTTTCAGCAGCTAATGGAATATCTGCTGATATATATATAGATGATATTTATTATGAAGATGCGCCAGACTGTAAGCCTATAGAAGATAGTACCATAAAAGTTACCAATGTAAGTAAAAATCAGGCTACCATAACTTGGCAAGATCTTTTCAATGCAAATCCTGTGGCTTATGAAGTAGAAGTTCGTGCAACAGGAAATCCTGGAACACCAGGTGCTGCATTTATTGGTATTACACCAATAGGTGTTCCAAATATTGTTGCAACAGGTTTAAGCCCTTCTACAGAATATAAAGTATATGTACGTTCGTATTGTTCTGCTACAGATCAAAGTCCGTGGTCAGGCGCTATTGATTTAGTTACTTTATGTGATTATTCTGATTTTATATCATACACCCCATCATTGGCATTGTGTGGTCCTCAAAAAGCAGAGTTGTCTGCAGTATTGGTTGATCCAACGGCTATGGCTGCATGGTATGATGCTGAAAATGATGCTGTGCCTTTGTTTGAAGGTGATAACTTTGTTTCAGATGACGACATTACACAAAACAGAAGTTTTTGGTTACGCAGTAGAAAAACTACACCAGACACGGCTGTGAAGTTAGGTAAAGGTACGGGTTCTGATATGTGGGAATTTGGGCAATTTTTATATTATGGTTATGGAGGTATGAGACATCAATATATTTATACCGCTGCTGAATTGACTCAAGCAGGATTAACTGCTGGACCTATTTCAGCTTTAAAGTTTGATGTGGTGACTACAGGAAGTAATCCTAGACCAGATTTTTCTATTTCAATTGGGACAACTACAAGTAGTACAGCAGCAATACCTTTGGTGTCAAACAGTCTGTTAACTCAAGTTTATGCTCCTGTCTCTCAAACCTTCTCAACAGGTGTTAATACATTAACGTTTAATACTTCATATGTATGGGATGGTGTAAGTAATCTTGTGGTGCAAACTAATTGGAGTGCAAATAATTGGGGTAATTCAAGTGGTGCTGTAAAGTACCATCAAACAACTACAAATAAAACTTCTATTGTGTATGGATATAATGTATCTGCTTCTGCTTTATTGGCAACAGATGTAGCTGTGCCATGGGACATTTATGCTTCAACGACTAATAAAAGACCTAACATTGAATTTGTGGGTGTTGCGGGTTGTGTTTCACCAGCAATAGAAATACCAGTAACTGTAGATGCTAAACCAGCCTTTGAGTTATCATCATCAATGGTAACTTCATGTGAGGGTGGTGTAACTACAACACCGGTAACAATTACTACCAACTTAGGTGGTTACGATACTTTTGTATGGACTCCAAGTACAGGAGTTAGTGGTGATGCGGTAAACGGTTGGACATTTAGTACAGCTACAGAACAAGATTATGTTTTATCTGCGACCCAATCAAATGGTATTTGTGAGCATTTAAAAACAGTACGTGTTTTTGCTGGCAAAAAACCTGTAGCACTTTCTACTTTAGCAAGTACTTATGATTTATGTAAAAATGTAGTTCAAGAAATGGCTGCTTTAGAAGCTTTACCAGCATCTGTATCAATAGGTGCAGGTTTAGGAACAACAGCTTCAACAAGCGAAGTATCTGCATTTGTACAAAGCGGCGTTTACTCTAAACAACAATATATTTACAGTGCAGCAGAATTGTTGGCACAAGGCTTAACGGCAGCGGGTTACATTACAGACCTATCTTTTGAAACAATTAATTCAGGAGCAAGTTTAAGTAATCCAAAATACACAATCAAAATGATGTCAACTCCAAATACTTCTTTTGGAACAACAAATTTTGAAACAGGAAATTTAGCAACAGTTTTCTCAAAAGAGAACCATACGCATACTTTCCAAGGAATACAAACAATGGTTTTTGACAGTCCGTTTTATTGGGATGGTCAATCGAATATTTTAGTAGAGATTACCCAAGAAGGAGCCGGTGCAGGTAATAATGCCGAAACGTATTTTACAGCAGTTGCAGGTACTAATGTAGGTATCTATACTACAAGTGCTACAGATGCTAATCCTGCAACAGGTACAAGAACAACGAGTCGTTTAAATGCTACTTTTGGATTAGAACAGGCTGCAGTAACGTGGTCACCAACATCTAATTTATATTTAGATGCAGCAACGACGATCCCATATACTACCGGAGTAAATGCTCTTAAAGTGTATGTAGTGTCTAGTTTAGGTGGCACGCAGGTTTACAATGCTACTTTAACAGCTCCATCGGGTTGTTCGTTAGAAAAACCAATTACCGTTAATGTTACCGATGTTGTAACACCAGTTATTCAAAATCAAACATTTTGTCAGGCAACACCTGTTTCAAGTGTAGTTGTAACAAGTGGTCCAACGGCAACATTTAATTTCTATAATTCAGCAACAGCAACTACGCCAATTACTACGATTTCACAAACAGGAACGTATTATGTTGAAGCGGTTCAAGGAAATTGTAAATCGGTAAGAGTACCTTTTACAGCTACAATAACTCCATTAGGTTTACCAACGGCACAATTTACACAAGTAGTTTGTGGTGGCGGAACGGTATCAGCTTTAATGGCATCGGGCGTAACCGGTTCACAAATAAAATGGTATGCTACTGCTACATCAACCACACCATTAGCAGGCACTCAAGCTTTAGTAAATAATACAACTTATTATGCATCACAAGTATTAGGTACGTGTGAGTCAGGACGCGTTGCAGTATTGGTTAATATTAATACAGCACCGGCTGCCTTAACACCGCAAACCATATCAATTTGTGGAACGTTAAATTACGGAAGTGTAAGTTTAAATCAAATAGCAGGGGCTGATTTAGTATGGTATGCATCTTCAACGTCGCAAACGCCAATACCAAATACAGATCAAATTGTAAATGGCACGTACTATGTATCACAAAAAGTAAATGGATGTGAATCGTTACGTGTGCAAGTCATCGCAAGTGCACAAGGAAGTGTTGCTGCACCAACTGCAAGTATCCAAAACATTTGTGGAAGTGGAACAGTAGCTCAGTTAGTAGCACAAATCTTGCCAAATGCTACGGCAGAATGGTATAGTAGTGCAACGGCAACAACACCATTAGCACCTACCACAGCGTTAATAAATGGTACATATTATGTATCGCAACGCGTAGATAATTGCGTATCGGTAAAAGTTGCTGTAGCTGTACGTGTAATCAGTACTAGTGCTCCGGCTGTAGGTGCAACTTCAATGTGTGCGGGATCTGTAGTATCCGACATAAGTTTACCAACACCATCTGGGGTATCATACAATTGGTACTTAAACAGTACATCAACCACGCCATTACCTAGTACAGATATTTTACAATCAGGTTACTACTTTGTGGCACGTGTTGAAAACGGATGTGAATCCCTACGTACACAAGTGCAAATCACGGTAAACAGCAGACCAAACAGTCCTAGCGGTGCTACACCACAAACATTCACAGATTACGCAGAAATAAGTAATTTGATAATGAATGAACCAAATGTGGTTTGGTATGCAACATACGATGATGCAATGAAAGGTATTAATGCACTTTCGAAAAGTATGCCGTTAGTAAAAGGAACAACATATTATGCAGTGATCATTGGAGCCAACGGATGTCCGAGTTTACCTACACCAATAGAAGCAAGAATTGTTTTAGGTGTGAACGATTTCGATTTAAGCAAGTTGAAATATTATCCGAACCCAGTAAATGATGTTTTAACAATTACTTATACAGATGTAATAACAAATGTAGAAGTGTTTGATTTAAACGGAAGAATGGTTATCAAGCGTGATTTTGACAATCAAACTGTTCAGTTAGATTTTAGCAGTTTAAGTGCAGGGACTTATATGCTGAACATAAAAACTAAGGAAAATAGTCAATTTGTGAAAATTGTAAAAAAATAGTTTTAAATTAGCCAAGAGCAATATTAATTGCTCTTGGTTTAAATAAATTCAATATTATGAGACGATTTATACTGGTTTTAATTCTCTTAATTCCTTTAATTAATTGGAGTCAACCCTATACAATTAATTGGGATGGAGCTACAACTGTGTCCCCGTGGGTTCAAGTTACTAATGTTCTTAGTACAACAACAGATAAAGTTTGTCTAGGTTCTCATTCCGTAAGGACCAGACTTCAAGGTACAACAACAAATCTTGGAACTGCAGTTTTAAGATCTCCATCGTTATTTACTGCGACAGGGGGTGTTATTACATTTTCTTATGATTACAAGTGGTTGCTATATAATAGTAGTCCATCAGCTCCTGCTATAGCAGGATCTGCTAGCCAAATCGATTTAAAATGGGAGTGGGCAAATTCTACAAGTGGTCCTTGGACAACATTTCAGACAATTGATGCTACAAATCATATAGCTTCTGTTAGCTGCGCAACTATTACAGCTACTTTTGCTCCAAAGCCTGGGAATTTGTATGTAAGGCTATCAGTTGGTAATACAAGTGCTAATGCAGACAATTTTTTCTATTTAGATAATATATCTGTAGATCAAGGAGCTACACCAACTTGTCTTGCTCCTGATGAAATATATGTAACAAACAAAACAGCTAACGGTTTTGATTTAAATTGGACTAACACAAATCCAACATATGACTGGGAAGTTAGAACTAGTGGAGCGCCAGGAACTGGAGCTGTAGGTTTAGTAAATACAACACCGGCTGCTACAACTGTTCCCCCAGGAGTACCAGTAAGCGGAGGTAGTCTGCCTATTTCAATTTCAGGATTAACTCCTAGTACAACTTATAAGGTATATGTAAGATCTAATTGTAGTTCAAGTGATAGTAGTTTTTGGTCTGGTATAACTGTTACTACAGCTTGTTTACCACCTACTTATACTATTGATGATATTTTTAATGTTTGTGGTATAAAGGAATTGGAAATGACTGCTTTAGGAGGTGGTACAGGTTTTTGGTATAAAAATGACACTTTAGTAGGTGAAAATACAGCAACATATACTATTCCTAAGGTAACAGAATCAGAAGAGTATAAGCTTTATTTTGGAAATTTTATTAGTTTAGCTGATATAATTCAAGTAGGTACGGGATTAACTAATGGAACAGAAGCCACTCCTTTTAGTGATACAAAATCACATAAAATTCAATATATTTATTTAGCAAGTGAGCTTACAGCATTAGGTTTTAGTAAAGGGTTAATTAAATCTTTCGGTTTTAAAACGGGTACATCAGGAGGTACGCTACAAAGAGATAATTTCACTATTCATATGGGTGAAACAACGTTAGAGGAATTTGGATCTGATAATAAATTTGTGCCTCTAAATAGATTGCGTCTTGTAAAAAATTCTGGTAATCAATTGTTGATTGCTAATGATGTTAATATGTTTGCGCTTGATGAAGCATTTATGTGGGACGGAGTTTCAAATATTGTTGTACAGTTTACATACGCAAATAACACTGCAACATCTGCACCTTCTGCTACACAGAATATTTTTGCTTCTTTTCTTTCTACCTCTTCTAATCGTACGTTGTATGTAAAAAATAACACTGATAATTTAGCGTTATTAAACGCAGTAGCTACAGGTACACGGTCTGTGTATAGAACAAATGGTTATTTTGATGTTATTGAAGGATGTTTTAATCAACCAAAAACAATAACTGTTAACTATATTGAAGCTCCAACTTTAACACTTTCAAGTGATATTGTAAATAATTGCTCAGGTAATCCTTTGACTAAATTATATGTTTTAACAGGAGCTAGTGACTATGATACTTTTGAATGGACTACAATTGATCCAAATGATCCGAATGACCCAGCAAATAATCCTAATCATCCAAACCATCCGGATAATGCAATTGTAGGTGACCAAAATATAGGTTGGACGTTTAATACAACAGCTAACATGACTTATGTGTTACATGCTTCAAGCACAAGTGGTTATGAGTGTGTTAATGTGAAAACTATAACAGTAGAGAATAATCCTTCACCACAAATGTTACAACTTTTAAATAGTTATAACTTGTGTACTAATAATATACAGGAACTTAAAGTTGATGACTTTGTGAACGAAACACCTAATACATATTTGTTTAATGGTAACTTAACGGGTGTTACATTGAATAATGGTATAGCAGGTGATGCAATTACTAATGATACTTCTTTGTTTTCTGAAGGTACTGCAAGTTTAAAGATGACGTATGCGGCGCAGACTAATGCTACATTAGATTTTAGTCCAGCTATTAATATGAACAATTTAAAATCAATAGTTGTTGAATTTGACCATATTGCAGCCTTGCAAGCTACAACTGCGGATGTAATGGATTATGCATATTTAGAATATACAATAGATAACGGAACTACATGGAAACCATTTTTACCTACTGATTATACGGGTCTTGCAAATGCAAACCTGCCAAAACCTTTAGGGAATAGCAGTTTACAAGCTATGTTCTTTTCTAGAACTTCTTATTCAGATTGGAGTGGTATATTACAAGGAACGCCACCGGCAAATAATAGTGCATGGAAACCTGAAAAGTTTGTAGTTCCAGCTTCTGATTTTACGGGAACGGGTACTTTTAAAGTGCGCTTTAGAATTGGTGCTGATGGTAATACACAATTTCCAGGATGGTACATTGACAATGTAAAAATTACACCTATAAGCAATAACCAAATTACATGGACACCAATTGCTAATTTATATTATGATCAAAATGCTACGGTTCCGTATGATGGAAATGTTAATTCAGGAAAATTATATTTAAAAGGAACAACAAATAGTTTAAATGTTCCATATAAAGTAGAGGTTACTAATCAATATGGTTGTAAGGCAGAAAAGAATTTTACTGTAAGTATAGGATTAGATGAAGCACCTACGGTTGCAAATCTTGATATCTGTGGTCCAATTAATGTGTCAGCTACTAATTTTGGTAAAAACCCTAATGGAACTTTATGGTACTATTCTAGTTTAACATCAAGTAATCCTATCACTCAAATTACAACTTCAGGAGTTTACTATGTTGAACAAGAAATATCTGGTTGTAAGTCTGCAAGAATTCCTTTTACAGTAATCATTAACCCTATTGCGCCAGTTCCTACAGCTACAGCGTCACAAAGTTTTTGTGGTTCAGCAACTGTGAACGATTTAGTTTATAATACAGTTTCTGGGTTTCAAATTAATTGGTATTTAACAGCAACAGCTGGATCTCCTTTAACCGCAAATGCTCCAATTAATAATGGAGTTTACTATGGTGAATTCACTAATGGGGCATGTGTTTCATCTAGTAGAGTCGCTGTAAATGTTACAGTAAATGTAACACCAACTGCTATTTCTTTGAGTGATGTTTATATATGTGGGATATCAACTATTGCCGATATATCTGTATCTTCTACACCAGGAGCAACAGTTAATTGGTATCAGAATATTTCAGATTTAACGCCATTAGCAAATACAACTGTTTTGGCGACTGGTACATATTATATTGCTCAGAAAATAAATGGTTGTGAATCATCTAGAACTGCTGTGACTGTTTCAACAATTCAAAATTTAACAATGCCGACGGCAGTTAACATTCAATCATTCTGTGGTTCAGCAACTGTTGGCAGTTTAACAGCTTCACCTACAACAATTGGTGCAAATGTATATTGGTATAGTTTCAGTACTTCTGACACACCTTTAGCTAATACAACTGCGTTAACTAGCGGTACTTATTATGTTGGTCAATCGGTCGGTGATTGTCATTCACCAAAAAGAGCAGTTAGTGTACGAATCTTAAGTGTTAACGCACCGGTTATTAATCCGATTAATGTTTGTGGAGATGCAACTGTTTCTTCGCTTCCGTTAAACCCAACAGCAGGGACAAACTTTAGAGTTTACACATCGGCTTTCGCTACTACAGATATGGGACAAAATGATCCTATAACCACCGGAACTTACTATATTTCATTAGTAGAAAATGGTTGTGAAACAGCAAAAGCAGCAGTTTATATTACGGTAACAGCAAGACCAAATGCACCAACAGGTAATATTACACAAACTATTGTAGATTATGGAGAGGTTAAGGATTTAAAAGCTAACGAGCCAAACGTAGTGTGGTTTGATTCTTATAACGATGCAATAAACAATACTAACCCGTTACCATCATATACACCATTGAAAGATAGTAAAGTGTATTACGGGATAATTGTTGGACCAACTGGTTGTGCAAGTTTACCAATGGCGGTAACAGTTAAAATTGCTTTGGGAGTTAATGATTTAGATTTAGCTTCGTTAAAGTATTATCCTAATCCGGTTGATTCTGAATTGACAGTTTCTTACAAAGAAGCAATTAAATTAATTGAAGTTTATGATATCTTAGGAAAACAAATCAAAACTCAAAAATTTGATGCAAACGATGTAAGACTTGATGTTTCTACATTATCAGCAGGAACTTACATGGTAAAAGTTCATACCAATGCAGGTTCGCAGTTCATAAAGATTATCAAGAAATAATTTTTAAATAAAACGAGAGGCTTTAAGCCTCTCGTTTCTTCTTATCAACTTTAAAACTAAAATCCTACTCAGTAGGATTTTAGTTTTTATATATAAATAACAAGCTTTAACTAAAAATAACTTATTTTATTTTCAGATATACGTTTGAAGTCTTATTTTTGCTTATTGCCAAATTAACTAATCATCAATTGGTAACTAATAGTATCCACATTATGAAAGAAATTACTAAAGAAGTATATTTAAAATGGTATGAAGACATGCAGTTCTGGCGCAAGTTCGAAGATAAACTGGCAGCTTTATACATTCAGCAGAAAGTGCGTGGTTTCCTACACTTATATAACGGACAGGAAGCAGTTTTAGCAGGTGCCTTGCACGCAATGGATCTGTCAAAAGATAAAATGATTACCGCTTATCGTAACCACGTGCAGCCAATTGGTATGGGTGTTGATCCTCGCCGAGTTATGGCCGAACTATTAGGGAAAGCAACAGGTACTTCTCAAGGTTTAGGTGGATCTATGCATATTTTTTCTAAAGAGCACGGTTTTTACGGTGGTCACGGAATTGTAGGTGCACAAATTCCTGTAGGTGCTGGGATGGCTTTTGCCGATAAATATTTGGAAACTGGTGGCGTGTCGTTAACTTATTTTGGTGATGGTGCTGCACGTCAGGGATCTTTACACGAAGCCTTTAACATGGCAATGTTGTGGAAACTTCCTGTGGTGTTCATTTGTGAAAACAACGGTTATGCAATGGGAACTTCGGTAGAACGTACTGCAAACCATACCGATATCTGGAAATTAGGTTTAGGATACGAAATGCCTTCGTATGCTGTAGATGCTATGAATCCGGTTAAGGTTGCAGAAGCAATGTTCGATGCTATGGAAAGAGCTCGTAGAGGTGAAGGGCCAACATTCTTGGAAATGAAAACATACCGATACAGAGGTCACTCAATGTCTGATGCGCAACATTATCGTACAAAAGACGAAGTAGAAGAGTACCGTAAAATAGATCCGATTACACAGGTTTTAAATGTGATCAAAGAAAATAATTGGGCGACTGATGAAGAGGTCGAAACAATAGATCAACGCGTTCGCGATTTGGTTTCAGAATGTGAAAAATTCGCAGAAGAATCTCCATATCCTGAAACAAACGTAATGTACGATGTTGTTTACGATCAAGAGAATTATCCGTTTATCCCTCATAAATTATAAAAAATGGCTGAAATTATTACAATGCCTCGTTTAAGCGATACCATGACAGAAGGTACCGTGGCATCTTGGTTAAAAAAAGTTGGAGATAAAATTTCTGAAGGTGATATTTTAGCAGAGATTGAAACTGATAAAGCTACAATGGAATTTGAATCGTTTCATTCGGGAACTCTTTTGTATATTGGTGTTCAGGAAGGCGAAACAGCAAATGTTGACAGTGTTTTGGCAATTATCGGGAAAGAAGGTGAAGATTATAAGTCATTATTAGAAGGATCTTCTTCTCAAGGAAAAAAAAATGAACCAGCGGATACTAAAGAAGAAAAGTCAACAGAATCTGATTCAAAAGCTGATACATCTGATAAAGAGGAAGTAAAAGAAGAAGAGCAATCAGAAGAAACTTCTTCGGAAATCCCTGATAATGTTAGTGTGGTAACTATGCCTCGTTTAAGTGATACGATGACAGAAGGAACAGTTGCTACATGGTTGAAAAAAGTTGGTGATGAAGTAAAAGAAGGCGATATTTTAGCTGAAATCGAAACAGATAAAGCTACAATGGAATTCGAATCTTTTTACGCGGGAACATTGTTGCACATTGGTATTCAAGAAGGCGAATCGGCACCGGTTGATAGTGTTTTAGCTATTGTTGGTCCTGCAGGAACCGATGTTTCTGGTATTTTGTCTGGCGGATCTAAACCAAAAGCAAAAACCGAAGCTAAAAAAGAAGAAGCATCAGAAGATAAATCAGATAGTAAAAAAGAATCAAACACAGAGAAAGAAGCTTCTACTAAAACAGAAAATTCTTCATCTACAAATGATTCAAACAGAGTTTTTGCTTCACCTTTGGCTAAAAAAATTGCTCAAGATAAAGGCATTAATCTTTCAGATGTAAAAGGATCTGGTGAAAACGGGCGCATCGTGAAAAACGATGTAGAAAACTTTACTCCATCTGCTAAAACTGCATCAACAGAAACTAAATCAGAAGAGAAAGTTTCAACGTCGACTTCAGCTCCAAAATCAGTTCCTACGGGAGAGGTTCTTGCAGAAGAAGTTAAAAACTCGCAAATGCGTAAAACCATTGCGCGTCGTTTGGCTGAATCTAAATTTACGGCTCCACATTATTATTTAACGATCGAAGTTAATATGGATAATGCAATGGAATCTCGTAAATTGATAAATTCGTTGCCAGATACCAAAGTTTCGTTTAACGATATGGTTGTGAAAGCGTGTGCAATGGCGTTGAAAAAACATCCGCAGGTAAATTCACAATGGACAGAAGCTGCTACAATTATTAATCATCATGTAAATGTGGGTGTGGCTGTAGCTGTTGAAGACGGTTTGGTTGTGCCGGTTGTAAATCATACCGATTTATTGAGCTTAACCCAAATTGGAAGCTCAATTAAAGATTTGGCAGGCAAAGCACGTAGCAAAAAACTACAACCTAAAGAAATGGAAGGTTCTACTTTTACAGTTTCTAATTTAGGAATGTTTGGAATCGAAGAATTTACATCGATCATAAACCAGCCAAATTCTGCTATTTTATCGGTAGGTGCAATTATTGAAAAACCTGTTGTTAAAAACGGACAAATTGTGGTTGGAAATACAATGAAAGTTACCTTGGCATGTGACCACAGAACGGTTGACGGTGCTACAGGAGCAGAATTTTTACAAACTTTGAAACATTTTATAGAAAATCCGGTTACCATGCTGGCTTAATCAATAAATATTATTTATATAAAACCCGTTTTGATTTTTCAGAACGGGTTTTTTTGTATTTTTGTTTAAAACGTAAAAAAATGAAAAAAATTCTTCTGTTTACAGCTTTATCGTTGTCGTTAGTTGCTTGTAAATCTACTTCTACAAAAGATACTTCGGTAAAACAACAAGAAACTGTTTACGAGATTAAAGAAGCCAATATTATTGAAACGCTGAAATATTTAACTTTAGATGAACTAGAAGGGCGTGATAGCGGCAGCAAAGGTATTGAAAAGGCGGCGGTGTATTTAGAAAATCAGTTTAAGCAGCATAATATAAAGCCTTATTTCGATTCATATCGCGATACACTTTCTAACTACAAAGAAACGTCGTACAACATTGTTGGTTTAATTGAAGGTACAGATCCTAAATTAAAAAATGAGTACATTATTCTAGGTGCGCATTACGATCATATTGGTATTACACCAGAAGCAAAAGGCGATGATAAAATTAATAATGGCGCAAACGATAATGCTTCGGGAACTACTATTTTGTCTGAAATTGCCAAATATATTGCTACTTTCAAAAATAACAAAAGATCGGTTTTGGTAGTGTATTTTTCGGCAGAAGAAAGAGGGCTACTTGGATCGCAACATTTGGCTGATAAGCTAAAAGCAAAAGGATTTAATTTGTATGCTATGTTGAATTTTGAAATGATGGGCGTGCCAATGACAGATAAGGATTTTGAATTATACATTACCGGTCCGCAAACGTCAAATATGTGGGATAAGCTAAATGAATATGCTGGCGAAAAGTTGGTTGGTGTAATTCCAGAAGAGCGTCAATACCAGTTATTCCGTGCGTCAGATAACTTTCCGTTTTACGTAGCTTTCAATGTGCCTTCACAAACTGTTTGTTCATTCGATTTTAAAAACTATGCATATTATCACCAACCGCAAGATGAGTTTCAGTTAATGGATACCAAGTTTATGACAAGCATTACCCAAAAAATGTTGCCTGTTGTAACTAAAATGATAAATGCCGAAACACAAGAAATTCAACTTACAAAAAAATAATGAAAACCATCATAATCACTGGAACAAGCCGTGGAATAGGGGCAGAGTTGGTTAAGCAATTCGCAGCCGAAGGTCATACGGTTATTTCACTTTCACGAAACAGCAATCCTGAATTAGAAAACCTGCCAAATGTTTATTACAAATCGGTAGATTTAAGCAATGATGCTTCTGTAGCAGAATTTGCAGTGGCATTGAAAGATCAGTTTAAAAACATCGATATCTTAATTCACAACGCAGGAACAATTATTAATAAGCCATTCGCAGAAATTTCGTCTGCCGATTTTGAATATGTTTACAAAGTAAACGTTTTTGGCGTTGCAGCTTTATCAAGAGCGGTTTTACCTTTAATGGCTAACGGTAGCCATGTAGTTACTATAAGCAGTATGGGCGGTATTCAGGGCAGTTCTAAATTTCCAGGTTTAGCGGCGTACAGTTCAAGTAAAGGAGCTGTGATTACTTTGAGCGAATTATTGGCAGAAGAATATAAAGAGCAAGGCGTTGCATTTAATGTTTTGGCGTTGGGTGCAGTACAAACCGAGATGCTTCAAGAGGCATTTCCGGGGTATCAGGCACCGATTTATCCAAACGAAATGGCGGTTTATATTAAAGATTTTGCCTTAAATGGAAATCGTTTTTTTAACGGAAAGGTTTTAGAAGTTTCATCAAGCACACCTTAATTGAAAAACGTTTTAGCTACATATTTACCAGAAAATTCGGTTGACGCTGTTTTTGAATTGATCAAAGCATACCACATTCATTTTAAAATTGTAAATGGACGGGTAACTCGTCATGGCGATTATCGAAAAAATCCAGACGGATCGCACCAAATTACTGTAAATGCCACGCTGAATAAATATCGATTTTTAATAACAACCATACACGAAATTGCACATTTGGTGGCTTTTCAAAAATATGGTCGCTTTATAAAGCCACACGGTTTAGAATGGAAACAAACATTTCGATTATTAATGCTTCCTTTTATAAATCCGCAGGTTTTTCCGGCAGAAGTTGTTCCTTTTGTGGCAAGTCATTTTAAAAATCCGTCGGCAAGTAGCGATACTGATGCTATTTTATCAATGCAGCTTAAAAAATTCGATGCCCCTACAAACAAGGTTTTTGTCGATGAACTACCTTTGGGAACCATCTTTAGAATTGAAAACGGACGTGTGTTTAAGAAGGGAAAACTTCGCGTGAAACTGTTTGAATGCACCGATATAAAAAATAACCAAGTATATTTGTTTAAACCTAATATGCAGGTAGAACTTTTGAATGCCTAACAAATGAATAAAAACTATTATGCAGTAATAATGGCAGGCGGCGTGGGATCGCGTTTTTGGCCTGTTAGCACACCCGAATTTCCAAAACAGTTTCACGATATGTTGGGAACGGGCGAAACCTTGGTTCAAAAAACCTTTACGCGTTTAAGCCAGCTTATTCCTAAAGAAAATATTTTAATTTTAACGAACGATAAATACGGCGATATCCTAAAAGAACAATTGCCTATGATTACCAATGAGCAAATTGTTTTAGAGCCCGATATGCGTAACACGGCTCCGTGTATTTTGTATGCGTCGATGAAAATTAAAAAACAAAATCCCGATGCGGTGATGATTGTGGCTCCATCTGATCATTGGATTGAAGATGAAGTACAGTTTGTATCGAATTTACAGCGTGCGTTTGACAGTTGTGAATCTGATAATGTTTTGATGACTTTGGGAATTATTCCAACATTTCCAAATACAGGTTACGGATATATCGAATACAACAAATTAGATTCGCGCCAGATTAAAAAGGTAGTTCAGTTTCGTGAAAAACCGGATTATCAAACGGCAAAAACATTTATTCAGCGAAGAAATTTCCTTTGGAATTCGGGAATCTTCGTTTGGAATGTTAAATCTATTTTAGAAGCTTTCGAGAAGTTTCAGCCAGAAATGTATCAGTTGTTTCAAGCAGGATATTCAACTTTTAATACTTCTGAAGAAAAACAGTTTATTACAGAAAATTACAGCAAAGCCGAAAATATTTCTATTGATTATGCCGTGATGGAAGAAGCAGATAACGTGTTTATTTTACCTGCTACTTTTGATTGGAACGATTTGGGAACCTGGGGATCATTGTATGATAAACTTCCTAAAGACGAATGCGAAAATGCCATGGTAAACGGCAATTTGTTTGTAGAAAACGCAACCAATAACATCATTCGTACAAATCCAAATAAATTGGTGGTTATTGGTGGTTTAGACGATTTTATTATTGTAGATAAAGACGACGTTTTATTGATTTATCCTAAAAAGAGAGAACAAGAAATAAAGCAAATCGTTGCTAAAATGAATGCTAAAAAGTCGGAATAAATTCCGGCTTTTTTTATTTCGTAATTTTTAATAATACTGTTTCGTAGAATAAAAATATCCTTAAACCGTGTAAAGATTGTGGAATGTCTCCTAAATGCATTTTTGTGGAACTTAGTTATAGAACAAATTCTACAAAACATGTAGAAAAAGTACTACAAACGGGTTTGTAAATATGTAATAATTTTGACTTATGAATACAAATGATCAAGATACGTATTGGGCAAAATTTTTATATCTTAATTCATGGTGTTTTCAAAAAATGTTAGGGAATTGAAAAAAGAATGATTATTGTTGTTAAGTTTAAAGCGAGAAATTTTATATTTCTCGCTTTACTTCTAATATAAGATCAATTCCTAATCTGATTTATTTTGTTACCTTCAAAAGATAATACGGAAACCAAAAATGAAAGAAATCAGAATACTTATATTATTGTTTATTACTACAATGGTTTGTAAAGCACAACCACCAACAGATCCGTCTCGTGGCGTGAAAATTTATGCACTTGTAACAAAAATAAACGAAAAAAAGCCTGTTCACTACGGATCATTTGAAGAACTGAAAGGGTTAGATTTTAATACGATACATTATGTGTCAATTGGAAACCGAGGTAACAAAACAAGTATGGATACATTGTTGCTACATAATCTTTTAAACAATGCACCAAATCTTACAAGTCTTACAATAGACCGTAATATTTATTTGGATCATTTTCCTAAAATAGAAAAAAACAATCATCTTAAAGAATTATATTTAACAGTAAACAACCTGTCGCAAATTCCTCTTGATATAGACAATTTAACCGCTTTGGAATTATTTGAATGTTCAGGAAACAAAATACAAGGTTTACCCGATAGTTTTTCAAACCTAAATAATTTAAAGACTTTGATTTTAAAAGCAAACAATATCAATATTTTTCCTGAAGAAATTCTTTCACTCCAAAATCTTAACGTATTGTGGTTTAGTGGCACAATAAAAACAATTCCGGAAAAAATTGATGTACTTTCGCAATTAGAAAAAGTAGCATTTACAAATACAGCTATTTCTTCACTTCCAAAATCTTTTTCAAGGTTAAAAAATCTAAAACACATCGATTTGTCAAACAATCAATTTACTGTTTTCCCTTCGCCACTGTTAAAACTTAAACAGGTAAAGGTACTTTCTTTAAACGAAAACCCGATCACCAAAACAGCTTTGGAAAAATCCTTAAAAGGAATAAAATATAAGAACGCCGTTATCTATATCCCTATAACAGAAGAAAAATATTCCGAAATAAAAAACACATACCCAAAAATTAATTTTATATCCGAATTAGCTCCGCCTGCTATAAAATAATTGTAAATTAGAGATCAAAAACCAATCGTATTTTAAAAAATGAAACAAAGCATATATGGGATTCTTTTCAAACTTTTCGGACAAAAAAGCATCGACAAAAACGAACCGGTTCAGTTAAGTATTCCGACTGATTTCCAACGCTATCAAGAAATAACAGAAGTTGTTGTGGTTTCAGAAGAGTTAAAAAACGAATTAAAATAGAAACTTAAACAAGCATTCGAAAATCCGCAATCGTTTTATGACAGCGATAACGAATTTATCTTGTCTGAACGCGGATTAACATTTCCGGATAAAGCAAATCTCACCGCCAAATTTGTTTTGGTTGATACGCTTATAGACAACGATCAAATGGCAGAAATTGATTGGAAAGAAGATGAAGAAGAAATTCGTTTTGCAATTAACTGCATTTTAAATGCAAAAGATTATGGTTTTTTTTGGTAGATGAGTGTAAATATGACGATAACGAAACATTTGAAATTTTGGAACTAATCGATACCCAAGAATTGAAACCAAAAGGATTTTCACTGGAAATAGTGGATATAGATTCAGATAGTTATGTTTTTACGATTGTTGCGCTTGAAAGCCATGAAGAAGTATCAAAAATGTTTAATCAAATAAAATAAGCCACACTATGGGAATGATTGGAAATTTACTTCGAGTAGCAAATGCAGAGCTTGAAGCGTATTTAGAAGATAGTTCTTTATTAGAAGACAAACTTTACGCCGACGAAATTAATGAAGACGAAAAGTTTGCAGATATCGACAAAACTTGGGATGGAATCATTTTTCTGCTCACAGGGCAAAGTTTAGATACTGCAGAGCATCACCTAACAAGAATTTTATTCAGCGGACAAATTATAGACGAGGATCAGGATTTAGGTTTGGGTCCGGCGCATTTTCTTACTCCCGAAGAAGTTGTTGAACTGAATAATGAAATATCGAAAATTACCGTAGAAGGTTTAAAGCAGAATTTCAATCCTGAAAAAATGAACGAATTAGAGATTTATCCATCTATTTGGAATGAAGGCGACGATGCGTTTGATTATCTGGTTGAAGGCTTTTTATCTGTACAGCATATTTTTGCCGAAGCTGCTAAAAACAAAGAAGCAATGATTACGTTTATTAACTAATTAATCTAAAAAATGAAAAAGATCGTTTTAATTATAAGTCTGCTGTTTGTTAATTTCGGATTTTCGCAAATTACCGATACCGCTGTAAATAAAGAAAAGTTTCAACAATCGGACTTCCCGTTTAAAGGCAAGCGTGTTTTGCAGGTCGAAGATATTTCTACACCAAAAGAACAAAACTATTATGTGTTTTCTAAAAACGAACGCGGCAGTTTACAAGACGAGTTGTACATTCAGCAGTTTAAAAAAGTGAATAACGAATGGAAAGTTGTTGCAGAAGATAAGGTTGCCGAACCGGGAATTATCACGTCTGTTTGGGATGCACGTAAAGCTTTTTTCGATGTCGATAAAGACGGTCAGGCAGATGCGTTGTTTGTGTATTCTAAGCATCCGAAAGATAATATGGATGAACAGTTAAGCGTTGTTTTGCTTTTGATCTATAAAAACAAATTTTATAGAATGGAAAGTTCGGCTGAAACCAATTACGATCCCATGTTTGATACATACGATTTTAATCCAGATGATCTGCCAAAAGCTGTTTTAAATCAATTTGAAGAATATTGGAATAAGCTAGATAAAAAATAATAATCCTTATAAAACAAAATCGGAAAATAGACTCACTATTCTCCGATTTTATTTTTATATCTGTTTAATAATTCGTTAAAAACCGTTTTTAAATAATTCTTGTTTTCAACTGTAAATGGTAAAGTAGCTTCGTTAATTAAATCTCGTAAATGAAGCTGTTTTATTTTTTGTTGATCTTCTTCTAAAATAAGAGCATCGGGATAGTTTTCTTCTAACAATTTATCAAGTTGATACAGTGCTTTGGTGTGAATACGGTTGTTACTATTGTATTCAAAAAACAAAGTGCTGTAAATATAATCGTAATCTATAAATTCCTGTTGAATGTTTTGCAGGTTTAACGGAACAATTGAATCATCTACATCGAAAGACTGTCGGGTTGCTACATTTACATTGCCAATGTTGTTGATTTGGTTTTTGTTTTTAGCGTGTAAATTTTTTAAAGCATCATTGAACTGTTGCTTGGTCCATTCGTTGCTTTTTACTTTTTGGCGATAGCCTTTAACCAACTCGTCGAATCCCAGTTTTATCAAATCTTTTTCGATACTGCTTTTAAAAAACGAAAACATATTTATCAATTTAAATCGAACAAAAAATCGAGAAAAAACCCGATTATTTCTTTCCGCTATGAAAACGGCGTATTTCTCTTAACAATTCAGACGAGTAAACAAAATCTACAATATCTTCGTTATCGGTTACCATGATTTCCTTACTTGTACCTTCCCAAACCAGCTTTCCGTCTTTCAAAAAACAAATATGTTCGCCAATTTGTAAAACCGAGTTCATATCGTGGGTGTTAATTACTGTTGTAATATTGTATTCGTGGGTAATTTCCTGAATAAGTTCATCGATTACGATAGCAGTTTTAGGATCTAGACCCGAATTAGGCTCATCACAAAACAAATATTTAGGATTGTTAACAATTGCGCGTGCAATGGCAACACGTTTCTGCATACCACCCGAAATTTCCGAAGGCATTTTTTTGTTGGCATCAATCAGCTCCACACGATCAATAACTTCCTGAACGCGGTCACGTATTTCGGCATTGGTTTTATTGGTAAACATTTTTAGCGGAAAGCCGATGTTTTCTTCCACAGTCATAGAATCGAACAAGGCACTTCCCTGAAAAACCATTCCCATTTCGGTTCTCAATGTACGTTTTTCGTTCGGATCCAACGTTGCAAAATCCCTTCCGTCGAACAAGATTTGTCCGCTGTCTGGCAAATGCACGCCCAATAATGTTTTAAGCATTACGGTTTTTCCCGAGCCCGACTGACCAATAATCAGATTGGTTTTACCGGCTTCGTAGGTGGTGGTAATACCTTTTAAAACCTCTTTATCATCAAAAGATTTCTTTAAGTCTTTTACTTCTATCATTAGGTTAACAACATTTGGGTTAGGATATAGTTACAGATAATAATGGAAATCGATGTCCAAACGAATGCTTTTGTTGATGCTTTACCAACTTCGAGCGCACCACCTTCCATATAATAACCGTAAAACGATGGCACGGTAGCTAAAATAAAGCCGAAAACAGCTGTTTTTATAAAGGCATAGATTACGTGGAACGGCTGAAAATCGTCTTGTAAACCTTTTACAAATTCTTCAGGAGCCAAATATCCGCCTAAAGATCCTGCAATGTATCCACCAAAAATACCTATAAACATACTTAAGGCAATAACAAAAGGGTAAGTGATAGAGGCAATTAATTTAGGAAAAACCAGATAGTTTAACGGGTTGATACCCATAACCTCCAAAGCATCGATTTGTTCGGTAACCCGCATAGTACCTATACTCGATGTGATATAAGAACCCATTCTACCTGCCATAATAATTGATACAAACGTAGGCGAGAATTCTAAAATGATAGATTGCCTTGCCGTAAAACCAATTAAATATTTAGGAATGATGGGGTTGTTTAAATTTAAGGCGGTTTGTATGGTTACAACCGCACCAATGAAAAACGATAAAAATGCTACAATTCCCAAGGAACCGATGATTAATTCGTCGATTTCCTTAAAAATAAGATTTCTCATAAGACGCCATTTTGTAGGACGACGGAAAATTTCGCCCAGCATAATGAAGTACTTCCCAATGTTAGCTAACATTTTAATCATAACACTATTTTAATCTGCTAATTTACCAAATAAAATTATAATTTGATCCTGTAAAAGCAAAAGATATAATTTTAAAAATGTATTTTTGGCTTGCCTCTAATTACAGCGATTTATGAAGCAAATCTGTATAATTGTCCCGGTTTACAACGAAGAATTAAGTATTGATACCTTTTTTAGCGAGTTTCTGAAATTCAAAGAAACTTTGTTTGAAAAAGGATATGCCGCAAGCGTTTTGTTTGTTGATGACGGAAGTAAAGATCAAACACCGACTATTTTAAACAGATTGATTAAAGAAAATACAAACTGTAAAGCGTTGGTTTTTTCTAGGAATTTTGGAAAAGAAGCCGCTTTGTTTGCAGGTTTGGAACATGCCGAAGGAGATTTAATGGTTCCTATGGATGTTGATTTGCAGGATCCTTTTGAATTGATTTTTGAAATGATTACCGCTTACGAAAAAGGTGCAGATGTAGTTTTAGCAAGAAGATCCAACAGAGGAACCGATACCGTTGTAAAAAGATTTTCCGCACAATGGTTTTACAGGTTGAACAATAAAATGTCGACCTTAAAGTTGGAAGAAAATGTAGGTGATTTCAGATTAATGACCCGCCAGGTTGTAAACGAAATTGTGAGTTTACAGGAAAATCAGCTGTTTATGAAAGGGTTAATGAGCTGGGTTGGTTTTGAAACCGTTGTTGTTAATTACAGCAGACCTAGTCGTACAGAGGGTAAAACAAAATTCAACTATATTAAATTGTGGAATTTGGCCGTACAGGGAATCACGTCTTTTTCTACCTTACCCTTAAAAGTATGGACGTATTTTGGAAGCATCATCGCCTTTATATCCTTTTTATACGGATTAAAAATCATTATTGAAAAAATCTTCTTTGGAATAAGTGCATCAGGATATGCATCGTTAATGGTTGCTATACTTTTTTTTGGCGGTGTGCAGCTCATTGGAATCGGAGTTTTAGGAGAATATTTAGGCAGAACGTATTTAGAAAGCAAACGCAGACCACGTTATATTTTAAAACATAAATCGGAATAACACAGATGAAAGATTACTTAAACGAAAAACAATTTTCAGAAAGACTTCAAGTTCTTAAAAATAATAAAACGTATATACTATCTATAATAATATTGGCAGTTTTATATGTTTTACCAATTGTTTTAGCAAATACGCATTATGTAGATGATTTAAATAGAACCGTTGCGGGGTACAATTGGGATCATGACGGAAGGTTTGTGAGTTCAAAAATAATGCATTTATTGTCTTTCCAAAAAGAAGTTGTTTACAGTTTGTATCCATTTTCAAATATGATAAGTGCAGTAATATTGTCGTTGTCGGGATTTATTATTTCCTATTCTGTGGGTGTTCGTAGCAAGTTAATGCTTTTTATTGGCAGTTTTTTGTTGTTAACATGTCCGTTTTTATTGGAAATTTTATCGTATCGGTTTGATTGTATTCCAATTAGTTTATCCATATTATGTATTGCCGTTCCGTTTTTGTTTTACAATAACAAAAAAATATTTTTTGCGGTATCGGTTTTAGGTGTGTTTTTATCGTTAGGATTGTATCAAACTTCTGCTTTATCTTATTGTATAATATTATGTTTTCTTTTGGCTAAAGATGTTTGGAATAACCAATTTAAAACAGCAGTAATAAGTTTGCTTACAGCTGCGGCAAGTTTTGTAATTGGTTTTTTTAGTTATAAAGTGGTTTTAAAGTGGTTAGATTTAAACTTATTGAAAGACAGAAGAGCTGATTTTATTTTTGCTGACGACAACCTGAAAATGCTGTTGAAAGAACGATTTTACAGTATGATTGATTTGGTAAAACTCTTAATGTTTTCATCATACAGATTCGTTTTTTACATTCTACTTTTTTTTAGTGTTTTAAGTATCGTTATTTACTTTAAGAATAATTTTAAAACCCTTTTTAATAAAATTTTAATTGCAAAAGTAATTATTACTCTTGTTTTGATTTTCTGTATTTTAATATTTATGGCAGGTGTAAATATGTTTGTGTATGAACCACGCTGGGTTCCGCGAGCAATGATTGGCTGGGCTGTAGGGATTTACGGATTGTATTTTGCAATATCATTAAACAGTAATTATAAAAACATTATTGCAGTGGTGTCGTTTACACCGTTTATATATTATTCTTTTTTAATGTCATCACAATTGGCTATTTACTTAAAAAATCAAGATGAATTTTCTGACTATATCATTAATCTTCTTTCTCCTAAATTGTTTGAACATGGTAAACCTAGGGTTATTATAAACGGTGTAAATAAAACAGCTCATAGAAACATTACTATTAATTTCAGTACAATGCCTCTTATCTATCAATTGGCGCCGATATATGAAAATAACGGTTGGGGTTGGGGAATTATCAGGTTGAATAAATTTGATAACATATCAAGTGTTTATATTGGTGATCAGGCGCGTTTAGATGTTCTTGCAAAGATGAAAGAATTCCCTGTTGTTGATAAAAACGTCTATTATACCTTAAGAATTAAAGATGATATTGCAATTGTTGATTTTGATAAAAACGAGTAATATCATTACATGAAAATAGTAGATAAAAAAGGAAATGCCATTTGGTTTTTCCTTTTTTATTCAAATTAAAACAACTTCTCTTTCATCTTTTTCCAGCGATATGTTCGTATAAATTTAGCTTGTTCTGCAGTTACCAATAACGTAGTTTTGTTGTTTTTAGCGTTAAAAAAACCTTTTAAATAATCAATAAAAAGTAAAGGTTTTTGTTTGCGTAAGGCTAATTTTAAGCTGGCAATGACAGTAATCCAAAAACTGTAGCCTAAAGTGTAGAAAGCTTCTCCTTGTTTGTATCGAGCTGATTTATCGTAGGTAGCACCGGTTGGTTTCAAATGCTTAACCTTTAAATCTTTTAAAGTAATAATTTGCCAATTGTAAAAATGGCACAACAATTCGTCAACCGTATCCCAACCCATCGCAGGTTTTAAACCGCCGATTTCTAAAAAACACTCTTTTCGGTAGGCTTTAAAAGCACCGCGAATATGGTCTTTATCGGTTAGACTTTCTAAAATCCATTCATTGTTTTTTTCGATATACGCAAAACCGCCAACTATTCCAATGCGATTGTTTTTGTTGAAAGTTTCAATAATTCGTTCAAAATAATTGGCAGGAAGAATCAAATCTGCGTCTAATTTCACAATAATATCAAACGAATCGTCCAATGTTTCAAAACCTTTGTTAAATGCACGAATAACCTTGCTTCCTGGTAAATGTTTGTTTTCAGATTCATTAAAAACTTGAGAAATATTCGAGTGTTTTTTCTCGAAATCAGCAATAATATCAGCTGTTCTATCGGTAGAATTATCGTTTACCACTACAATTTTATCGGGCACAACGGTTTGGTGCACCAGCGAATTTAATGTTTGGGCAATAAAAGCTTCTTCGTTATAAGTAGGGATTACGCAATAAATCTTCATGCTAATTTTTTTCTGCCAAAATCATATAATAACGCGGAGTGAAGTTTCTTAACAATGGTCGAATCCCGATTTTATTCACCGCATGCGCCCATTTTTTTCGAGCCGTAATTTTATAGCCACATTTTTCAAGCAACCAATCCAACTGCCAATCTTCAAACTCGTGATAATGTCTGTCCCAAAAATCTGTTTTACTACGATAAGCCGGGGAAAACCACAAACGCAACGGAACCGAAATCACAATTTTATGTGCCTTACAGCTTTTTAAAACAGTGTATGGATTCAACAAATGTTCAAAAATTTCAAAAGCGGTCAATACATCATAATCGGTTTGTTTCAACGCTTCCTGATTTTCGTCTAAATCTTCTCCGGTGGTATTTTGTACGTTAAATCCTTCCTCTTTCATCAATGCAGACAACGGATTTTCTACACCCAAGTCTAAAATTTTTGCATCTTTAGATATGTGTTCCAGCAAAAAATTCATGGTAATTTTAAAGCGTTGTTTTGGATAGGTTTTTTCGTACATAATAGAAAATTGTGATTGGTAAAAGTAATTAAAATCAATTTAAAGATTAACGATTATATTTGTAAAAAATGTAAAATGGATACCAAGTTTTCTAGCAAACAGGCTTTGTGGTTTACGCTGATAAATTATTTCGGTGTGCTAATTGGCACGGTGTCCACGCTGTTTATCTATCCTAATGATTTAGAACTACTAGGAATTATTCGGTTTATCGATGGTTTTGCACAGATATTGTACCCCATTATGGTTTTAGGTGCTTCAACCGCTTTATTAAACTTTCAACCTAAATTAAACGATCTACTGCAGCGGAAATTATTTTCTTACAGTATGATTTCTATTGTTTGGATGATTTTTTTCTGTGCCATTGGTGTAACTGTTGTTTACTGGTTTGATTGGCTGGAAAACAAACAGTATTTTATTTACGGCTTTTTTATAGCGATCTGTTTGGCGTATGTCGATTTGTTTAAACGACAGGCAACCAATCTTCAAAAACTTTCAATTCCTACTTTTTACGAAAAAATCATTCCTAAAATAACACTACCCTTAGCTTTTGTATTGATCTTATATTACGGTTTTACAGAAGTACAAGGATTGATTTTTTATTCCCTTTCGTTTGCAGTTATGCTATTAGCTATCGGATTTTATCTGTTCAGATATTTTAAACCGGTATATACTTTAAACTATAAAGATTTATTTCAAGAGATACCCAAAAAACAATATTATCAATACAGTCTGTATGCGTTTTCGGCAAGTTTAGGATCTTTTTTTGCCTTCAGAATTGATTCCGTAATGATACCCGAATTCATATCGAATGCAGCCAACGGAGATTTTAATATTGGTGTGAATCTGGCAAATGCTTTAATGATTCCAGCAGCCGGAGTATTTGCATTGTACAGTCCGTTGATATCTGAATCTTTAAAGAAAAACGATTTGTCGGTTTTAAAGATAAAGTATGCCGATGTAGCCAAAAACCTATTTTTTATAGGAATTCTGCTATACGGCTGTGTGCTTTTAGGAATGAAAGATTTCTTTGAAATTCTACCAACTTCCGATAAATTACTTCCTGTTTTACCAGTGCTCTATATTTTAGGAGGAAATGTAATACTGAACATGGCAACCGGTTTTAATACTGAAATCATTGCTTATTCAAAATTTTACCGCTTTAATTTAATAGCGATAGTAGTACTTGCTGTTTTAAATGTTGGCTTAAACTATTACGTTTTAACCCATACCAATTATGGAATAATCGGCGTTGCTTGGGCATCGTTTTTTGCCATGCTGGTTTTTAACCTTACCAAGTTGTGGTTTATTTACCGCAAATTTAATATCCTTCCTATAAATACCAATTACATAAAAACCATTATAAGCAGTTTGGTTTTACTGGCAATTGCTTTTACTTTGCCATTAAATATTTTTGGAATGTTCGATTTTATAGTTCGTTGTAGTTTCTTCGCAGGTACCTTTATGCTTTTGATTTATAAAACCGGCTGGATACAAGAATTTAACAACAATGTGGAGAAAGTGAAACGTTTGATTTTCCATTAGATAAGATCCGCCATAAAAAACACTTTTTTACAAAAGCTTTTTTAAGTACTTTTACCGCAAATTTATATCTAATCTAAATAAAAAATGAAAAAAATAATATTATCAGGATTATTAGTTTTAGGTGCATCTTTTGCATCGAACGCGCAATGTACTACTTTAACAAGTTTGAACGAAAATTTTGATGCTTGGAAAAAAATCGACAAGTGTTGGAATGCAGAATCTGGTAAATCAATGCTTTACAACAGTGAAGGTAAAATCACTTTTTATTCTATGATGAGTTCTGGTGAAAGAATGATCTTGTCAACACCTAAAATGAAAGCGGGAACTTATAAATTAACGCTTGATATTTCTAAAAACTCTGGCGATGCCTCATTAGAATTATTTTCTATCGGTTCTGTTTCAGATGCTAAATCGTATGTGTCTATTTCAAAACCATCGGCAATTACTGGTACTAAAAAATCGTACACGATTAACTTGAAAAACGATGTGCATTTAGGTTTTAAAGTTCTTTTAAACGGTATACATCAGGCAGTTTACATTGATAATTTAGTATTGAAAGCTGGTAAATAATCAAAAGCTAAATATCGCTTAAAAATATAATCCACTAATCGTAATAGGTTGGTGGATGTTTTTTTTTTATCAAATTTTTACTAAAAAGTTGTTTTTATGATCGTAATCATAAAAAACAACATCACAGGTACTGTAAATTTGCTGAAAATAAAATTATAATTTAAAAACAGAGGAGCAATACTTCTCTTTTTGCGTATATGAACAATAGTATCGTTACAAAGAAAAATATTGTGTGGGTTAAGTGGAGCCGCATTGTATATTGTGCTGCATTAGTGGGAATTATCGTTGGGTTAATCACATTGATGTTTAAAAATTTAGTCGAAGAATATGAAAATCTGCTTTTTAACAAAGCACAGAATTTTAAACTGTTTTTCTTTATTTTTCCGCTGATCGGTTTGGTGATTATTCATTTTTTAAGAACCTATGTTTTCAACAAAAAAAAGAACAAAGGAATATCCGAAGTGTTGGAAGCCGTGCGCGAAAGTAAAAAACTACCGTCTTACAAAGTGCCTTCGCATTTCTTCAACGGATTTTTAACGGTGGTTTTTGGCGGAAGCACGGGCATTGAAGTTTCAACCGTAGTGGCAACAGCAGCTTTGGGCGATATGGCGTCAAGAAAAGATCCGATCTTTAAAAAATACCGCAAAGAATTTATTGGCTCGGCAATTGCATGCGGCGTTACGCTTTTGTTTTGCAGTCCGTTGGCAGGTTTGTTTTTTTCGTACGAAACCATTGGCAAGCAAAAAACAAAGGTCTTTTGGGTAACGCATCTGGTAAGCGTTGGTTTTGCTACATTAATCATTTTCTTAATGAATGTTACTCCTGTTTTTAAATTAGGCAATCACGAAACAATTATACATTATCAGGCAATTCCGTTTTTTATTGCGTTGAGCGTTTTGGCGGGCTGTTACGGAGTG
>Ga0213829_1000402_pt1 | contig 42431 bp, 42 predicted proteins | sample MC6MC0896MG_FD_180665 | JGI IMG/M metagenome (GOLD analysis project Ga0213829, IMG submission 180665) | Enriched soil aggregate microbial communities from Iowa State University, Ames, United States - MC6-MC0896-MG | ecosystem: Environmental > Terrestrial > Soil > Unclassified | place: USA: Iowa... | reverse complement strand
GTTCCATAATTGTGTATAAAAAAGTGGTACAAATATCGGTAAAATGTACATACAAATCTATTTCTTTTCACATTTTTAAAAATAGGTATGGTGTTAAGAAAATGGTTCGCTACTTTTGCTTTAGGCAAACAAAATATTTTTAAGTTAATCGTATGAAGGTATTTAAATTCGGAGGGGCATCAATTAAAGATCCGCAGGCAATTCGTAACGTTTTACACGTTTTAAAAACCGTTGGTTTTACCGATAGTTTAATTATTGCATCGGCTATGGGCAAAACAACAAATGCTTTAGAAGATGTTGTAAATGCTTATTTTAAGAAACCCGACGAGCTTAAAAATTGTATTGAAATCGTCAGAAACTATCATTTAGATATTGTTGAAGATCTATTTACAGATAAAAATCATGTAGTTTTTGATCGAATTTCTGCTTTGTTTACCGAAATGGAATTGTTTTTGGCAAACAACAAATCGCCGAATTATAATTTTGTTTATGATCAGATTGTATCATACGGGGAAATTATTGCAACTACTGTTTTAAGTAATTTTTTGAACGATCAGCAGATAGAAAATACTTGGATTGATGCCCGAAATTTAATTAAAACCGATACCACTTATCGCGATGCTATCGTTGATTGGAAATCAACCGAAGAAAATATTACCAACCAGCTTCAAGACCAAAAACTGTATATTACTCAAGGATTTATTGGATCTGATGCCAATAATTTTTCGGTTACTTTGGGTAGAGAAGGATCTGATTATTCGGCGGCGATTTTTGCGTATTGTTTAAATGCCGAAAGTGTAACGATCTGGAAAGATGTTTCGGGCGTTTTAAACGCCGATCCGCGGTATTTTGAAGACACCGTGCTGTTGAATAAAATATCGTATCACGAAGCTATTGAACTGGCTTTTTACGGTGCATCAGTCATTCATCCGAAAACACTACAGCCGTTACAACGCAAAGAAATTCCTTTGTATGTAAAATCGTTCGTAAATCCAACATTGCCGGGAACATCGGTATCAAAAGGTGCTGGATTAGAACCGCAAACTGCGTGTTTTATCGTTAAGAAAAACCAACTGCTTATTTCTATTTCATCTAAAGATTTTTCGTTTGTAATGGAACATCAGGTAAGCGATATTTTTAAATTGTTTGCAGAACAGCACATAAAAGTCAACGTTATTCAAAACTCTGCTATTAGTTTTACGGTTTGTGTGGAAGATAAGTTTGGCAACTTCGATCATATTTTTGAAGATCTTGCAAAAAACTTTAATATTACCTACAACGAAAATGTTTCACTGTACACTATTCGTCATTTTACCAGCAACGACGCACAAAAAGTCATTGCCGACAAAACTGTTTTGTTACAGCAGGTTAATCGCGAAACCATTCAAATTGTAACTAAAGAATAATAATTAAAGTCGCTAAAGTTAGTAGCTTTTTTGTTTTTAAGATTTTTTTGGCACACTATTTGGCTTGCGTTAACAAATTTAAAAACACAATAATCATGAAAAGAATTATTTACCTTTTAGCCCTAATCTCTACAAGTGCTTTTGCCCAAGAGCAACAAAAAGATGTTGTAACTGTTTCTGCAAACTACAATTTTTCTGAACCAACCCAATACGGTTTAAGTATGGAATTTGCGAAAGAAACAAAACTAGACGAACGTCATTCTTCATGGATTTTAAATGTTGGATACGGACAGTTGGAATTAGACGAAAACAACCTTAAGACAACCGGACAAGGTTTTGTTGTTGAATTAGGAACCCGTAATTATTTTAAGAAAGGCGTTCGCCAAGGATTTTACGGAGAAAACTTTATTACGCACGGACAAATTAAATTCGACGAAACAATCAATGGTCAGAATTTTGAAGGAAAGTACAGTTATTGGAGTATTATTAACCCGAATGTTGGTTACAAAATTCAGCTGACTAAAAACTTAAGTTTAGATCCATCGGTTGGTTTTAACTGGAAATGGGAAGTTAAAGGAAAAGGCGATATTGACAACCAATACTTTGACAACTTCGTTTTTAAAGCCGGTGTTAAATTAGGTTATACTTTTTAAAACAAATAAAAAATACCTTTTCAAAAAATTGAAAAGGTATTTTTTATTTAAACTAAACACTTAATTCTTTAATCTTTATTAAGCAATGATGTTTTCTTGGTATCTTTCATAAATAGATACACTATTAAAGAAAAACCAATACAAATTGTAATATACCAATAATAATATGATTCTACTCCTTGTTGCTTAAACAATAGTGCTATATATTCTGCAGACCCTCCGAAAATAGCTACGGTTAATGCATAAGGCAAACCAACACCTAATGCACGTATATTAGCCGGAAACAATTCTGCTTTCACTACTGCATTAATAGATGTGTAACCAGAAACAATTATTAAAGCCGCGATCAGGTAAAAGAAAGCTCCCCACATACTTGTAGTATTACTTAACCCGGTTAGTAAAGGCACAGTAAATATTGTTCCTAAAACACCAAAGCCTAATAATAGAGGTCGGCGTCCAATTTTATCAGAAAGTAAACCGAAAACGGGTTGTAAACACGCAAATAAAAATAATGACAAGAACGAAATTAATGTTGACTGCTCTTTTGTTAACAGAACCGTATTAACTAAAAATTTCTGCATATAAGTGGTATACGTATAAAATGCCAACGTACCACCAAGTGTTAAACCTACAACTGTAACTAATGCTTTTGGATGTTTTAATAATTCTTTTATCGATCCGTTTTTAACTTCTTTCGCATTTTCATCTTTATTTTTTTCAAAAGCTTCGGTTTCATGTAGGCTACTTCTCATGTACAAAGCTATTATCGATAAAATAGCTCCGATTATAAAAGGAATTCTCCATCCCCAGTCATGTAGCTGATCTTCTGATAAAATAAATTTTTGCAGTACAAGCTGAATTCCCAAAGCGGTTAACTGTCCGCCAATTAAAGTTACATACTGAAAACTGGAGTAAAAACCACGACGGTCAGACGTTGCCATTTCACTTAAATAGGTTGCCGATACACCATATTCGCCACCAACACTTAAACCTTGCAATAAACGCGCAACCAACAATAATGCAGGTGCAAGAATACCAATAGTTTCGTATGTTGGGGTTAATGCAATTAGCAGCGAACCAAACGACATTAAAAGCACCGACAGTGTCATTGCTTTTTTACGACCAATTTTATCTGCCATTGTTCCAAAAATCCATCCACCAATAGGACGCATTAAAAAACCAACTGCAAAAATACCTGCTGTGTTTAGCAATTGTGCCGTTTGATCACCGCTTGGAAAAAAAGCATGTGAAAAGTAAATGGCAAAAGCTGCGTAGGCATACCAATCGTACCATTCTACTAGATTACCGATTGATCCGCCAACAATTGCCTTAATTCTTTCGGCTGTTGTAATTTCTTTTTTTGCAGATGAAGGTATTGTCGCTTTATCTACCATGTCTTGTTTTATCATTTTTATATCTTTTTAAATTATAATGCAACTTGAAAACTTAGGAGAAACTCTCCTTTTCTATCGAAAACTCTTTTTGTTGTTTGATCGAATAAAGGTCGGCTGGAATATTGTGCTACTATTTTCGCATTTTGTGAAAAAACGAATAAATTCGCTCCGATATCATAGAAATGCGCCACTTGGTTTAGTCCTTCCAAATCTTTATAATGATACGCCACAAAAGGCTGTAATTTAAACTTGTTACTTAAATTTGGCAGTAAAAAACCTGTCTGTGTATACCATATACTGCCGGTACCAACAAGATATTTGGCATTTCCAAAACCTTCGGCTGCTACAGTTCCTGTGAAGTTTGGATCTGCAGTGCCCGGATTCATGATTCCGTTTACCCTAAGATTATTTTTACCAAGATCGTTGTAATAATATACACTGTAAAGACTTAAAGTCATTTCTTTTTCTTTAGAACCTATGGGAATTTCCATAAAAGTATCAATCCCTAAATTCAATTGATTATGTTTTTTAAAAACACCTTCTTGTGGTTGTGAAAGCATGGCTTCTTTATTTGAGTAGAAACCGGCTCCAACGTTTAAAATAGATTTTGTTCCTAAGTAAGTTCCCGGCAAAAAAGAGGTTGACATTGATTCTTTTTCTAAGAATTGATACATCGCATATCCCGAATAAGCCAATTTACCAGATCCGTTGTTTTCTATAGGGATACCGCCAACTTCTGGTTTTCTGTCTGTTGCAAATGGTTTGTTAACACTAAAACGGTAATTAATTCTATCTAAATCACCACGAACAAAAATTCCGAATTGTCTTGAAAACTGATCTGATACTTCAATATTAGGAAAGTTGAAAACAGGTAAATCGGCAGTTAAAAGTTTTGTTGTACTGGCATTTGTCATTCTGCTAACACCATTCCAACTATGTAAACCCGCACCTAAATATAAGTTGTATTTGTTTTCTTTGTTAGTGTAAAAATCGTTTTTAGGAATAATTGCCAATTCATTATAAGCATCCATAAAAAACATCCCTGGCTTCTTTCCTTGTCCGTTAGCACCTGTACCTGATCCACCGCCACTTATAAAAGATTGATTGTTGATACCAAACTGAAAAAACACAGAGTATCCTTTGCTTAATTGCGATTGCATGGTGATACGAACCCTTCTTAAACCTGCATCTGTAGTATTGTCTTGCGGAACACCGTTTACTGCCGTTCCGGGATTATTTTCTATAGAACGAAACCAAACCTGACTTGAAATTCCGAACTTTAAGAATTTATCCCCGCTTTCATCGAACTTAATTTTCATCTCTCCTAAGGAATTCTTAAAAAGAGGTTCGCTTTTTAGTTCTTTCTTCTCCGGTAGTTCCTGCGACCAAATAATGCCACTGCAAAAACAACAGGAAATAAGCGAAAAAAATATATTTTTCATTTTTTAATTATTATTTAAATACTAAATAACAAATGAAAACTGAAGATATTTTGAAGAAATAATGCTAAAAATCTGAAGTTTTATTACAACAACTAATTTTCAGACATTTATATCTAAAATAAAAATATGGAAATTGGTTTGTTTCTTGTAAATGATTTTGTATCCGTAAACTTCTACTATTTTTTTTACCAATGCCAAACCAATCCCTAAGGAACTAGAACTTGATGTGCCTTTTTTAAAGCGGTTAAATATGGTTTCGTTAGTAAGATTGTTGGAATTACCTGTATTTTTAATCTCTAAAGAATTATTTGTTAATGCTATTTCAATACTACCCTTTTCAATATTGTGTCTGCTAGCATTATTTATAAGGTTAGACAGCACAATCTGCAATAACATTGGATTTATATTAATGTAAATATTGTCTTGTATAGATACATTTAGAGTTTTACCGCCCATTTCAATAATATCTTCGTATTGCAGAATTGTTTCCTTTAAAGCTTTAGACAAATTTACTTTCTCCGGAGACACTTCATGATCTTCCAAACTCATTAACAAAACTAGCGATCTGTTTAGGGTTGACATTCTGTTTAACTCATCGTACATACCGCTTAGCGCCTGCATTTGCTGTTCACTTAAATCTGTATTTAACAGTAATTCTATCTTTCCTTTTAAATTAGCCAAAGGAGTTTGAAGTTCGTGCGATAAATTCTCTGTAAATTCTTTTAAAAGTTTGTATTGCTGTATTGATTTGTCTGCCATTTGAGTAAACAACTTGTTCAGCTCATCTAATTCTGTAGTATTGGTACTCATTACCTGTATCTGCTCTCCTTTACGAACATCGAACATTTTCATTTGTATCAGCAAACTGTAAAAAGGCATGTAAAGATTTCGTGCAATCATTTCGCCAAAAAATATAATAATAGTCAATATAAAAACAAAAATCCAAGCAACAACCATTAAAACACTAAACCAATATTCCCTTTCAATCTTAACAATATAATCTTCGTTTGTGATCTGGTAGTGTTCATTATTAACAAACGGATAATGAATTACTTTTATATTATATCCATAACTTTGCAACTGTTCGTTCCAGACAGCCTCTCTTTCTTCTACAACCTCATCAACAAGATTGTCATATTTTTTCGACAAAACTTTTATACGGATCGAAGGATGTTTTTTTTGTAATGAATCTACTGACTGTGTTTTTAGCTGTTTTATTATATACTGGTTAAGTTGCTCCATTTTGTAAATAGCAGATCTGTTGGTTACCCTTTCTATAGAAATATAAAAAATAGAGAAACCAATAGCCAGCGACAAGAAAACTATAACTATTAAATAATATGTAATTCGGCTGCTTAATTTCATTACTCAGTCCATTTGTATCCCAAACCATAAATAGTTTTTACATAATCAGTCCCACCGGCATCGATTATTTTTTTTCGAAGATTTTTTAAGTGTTGATATATAAAATCCACATTATCTAAATTATAAGTATAATCTCCCCAAAGATGTAATGCTATTGCTTGTTTTGACAATACTCTGTTTTTATTGTTAATGAAATAAACCATTAAATTAAATTCTTTTTTAGTTAAAACAACTTGTTGATTGTTAACCTTACATTCCATAGAATTTAAATCGATTGAAATTTCGTTAAAAACAAGTAAATCATCTTTACTATTGCTACTATTTCTACGTGTAACGGCTTTAATACGGGAATGTAGTTCGGGTAAAGGAAAGGGTTTAGTAATATAATCGTCAGATCCCCCGTCTAGTCCCTTAATTTTATAATCTAAAGAGTTTTGTGCCGAAATTATAATTACTTTACTGTTAATACCGTTTTGTTTGATGTATTCTAAAAGATGAAGCCCTGAATAATCAGGCAAGGTTAAATCCAGAAGTACCACATCGTATTCAAACATTTCAAGCATTTCTTTGGCAAGCGTAACGGTTTTTACCCATTCGCATATATAATTTTCCTGAGTTAGAAAGCTTATCATATTTGCAGCAAGCTCTTGGTGATCTTCTACCAATAATAATTTCATTTGTAAAATGTGAGATTAATTTTATAAAGATAATTTAAATAATTCTTTATTACTTTTACAAATACAACTTTGATTAAAAAGAAAAGAAGTTATACACTATTTTTGATATTTTGAAGTTATAACTTACATGAAACAGTTTTTTTGTTTTGTATGGTGTTTTTTAATTTTTTCTTTTGCTCATGCACAGGAAACAAATTCGCTGTACAAATCAAAAAAAATCATAACCGATTCGTTAACCACAACGGTTTATTTAGATAGCGTAGCACTAAACAACACCTATTTTAAGATTGTTAACAATCAGGGAATCGATTTGGATCCCGCAAATTACACGGTAGATTACAACAAGGCAACCCTTACATTTACCAAACCGATGCAAGATACCTTAAACGTTTCCTTTTTAAATTATCCCGATTTTTTAACCCGAACCTATGCTTTGTATGATACCAAACGTATCGTTCCGAATAAAGAAGGTGCGTATATTTTCTCGGTTCCCGAAAAACAAGCAACCACTTTTACACCTTTTGAAGGATTGAATACCAACGGAAGTATTTCCCGGGGAATTACCGTAGGAAACAATCAAAATCTGGTAACAAATTCCAATCTGGATTTGCAGATTGTCGGAAATTTATCAGATAAAGTTCAAATTCGTGCATCGCTGCAAGACAGTAACGTTCCTTTGCAAAACGGCGGATATTCACAAAAAATGGATGAGTTCGATCAGATTTTTATGGAACTGTTTTCGACCAATTGGAGCATTAAAGCCGGAGATTTGTTTTTAGAAAACAGGGCTTCCCGCTTTTTAAATTTCAATAAAAAAGTTCAAGGAATTTCGGGCACCGTAAAATTCGGAAACGATAAAAGTAAAACCACCATTGAAACTGCAGCTGCGTTGGTTCGCGGACAATATGCAAAAAGCGAATTTGTTGGTCAGGAAGGAAATCAAGGTCCATATAAATTAAAAGGAACCAACAATCAATTGTACATTCTGATTATTTCGGGGTCGGAATCGGTATATGTAAACGGACGAAAATTAACACGCGGTGAGCAGAACGATTATGTGATTGATTATAATTCGGGCGAAATTCGCTTTACAACGCTTTTTCCGATTACTGCTGAAATGCGTATTGCTGTTGAATATCAATATACCGACAGAAATTACGCTCGATTTTTAGGTTATGGCGGCATTAAACATGAACGCGAAAAATGGAATATTGCCGGATATGTTTATACCGAAACCGATATTAAAAATCAGCCTGTACAACAAAATCTAAACAAAGAACAGGTTGATATTCTAAAACAAGCCGGCGACAGTCTGGCGTTAATGATGGCGCCGTCTGCGTATCCCGACACTTATTCAGAAAATAAAACACTGTACAAAAAAGTCAACCAAAACGGATACGAATTCTATCAGTATTCCAACACGCCAACCGATACTTTGTATATGGTTTCGTTCAGTTATGTGGGGCCAAGCAACGGAAATTATCGTTTGGCAAATTCGTCGGGTGTTGGTAAAATTTATGAATTTATTGAACCTGTAGATGGATTAAATCAGGGCGATTATGAACCGTTGATTCAATTGATTGCGCCTACGCGTTTAACTTTGGCAACCGTTATGGGGCAGTACAAACCCAAAGATTTTACGCAGGTAGATTTTGAGTTTGGATTTAGCAACCACGATGAAAACCTGTTTTCACCCATTGACGATGAAGATAATCAAGGAATTGCCGCCAATGTTAATGCCACGCATAGGGTTTTGAACAATAAATGGAAGGTAGATGTTTTTGGAAATGTGCAATTGGTAACAGAAAATTTTAAAACCATTGAACGCTTGTATTCTATTGAATTTGATCGGGATTGGAATGTTTCAAACACTTTCGGAAATCAATCGTTACTGACTTTTGGATCTAAAGTTTCGCCGAACGACAATAGTTTTTTCACTTATCAATACAGCCGATTAGAATACACAAACAGCTACATTGGGCACAAACAGTCTTTGATTGGAAATTATCTTTATAAAAACTTCAATCTAAATACAAATACAAGTTTTTTATCGGCAAAAGGCAGTGTTTACAATACTAATTTCGTTCGCAGCAAAACACAGGCAGTTTACACAAAAGATAAAAATTGGGCAGGTTCGCGTTTAGATTTGGAAAATTATCAGGTAAAAGATGTTGCCACACAGCAGTTTCAAACCTTATCACAAAAATACGCACAAATTGATGCATTCGTAGGTCGAGGCGATACGTTGAAAACCTATGTAGAAATTGGTTATAAATTCCGTGTGAACGATTCGTTGCAGAATAATGTATTGAGAAATGTTTCAAATGCACATTCGTTTTATGTAAAATCGCAACTTTTTAAAACCCAAACCAGCGATTTGTCTGTTTACGCAAATTACCGTCGATTAAAATATACCGATACCGGCTTGGTGGAACCTACATTGAATTCGCGCATTACCTATAACGACCGCTATTTAAAAAATCTGATACAGACCAATACCATTTACGAAACATCATCGGGAGCCGTAGCACAGCAAGAATTTACCTACATTAAGGTTGATCCCGGTTTGGGAACGCACATGTGGAACGATTATAACGGCAACGGAATTCAGGAACTGGAAGAGTTTGAAATTGCTCCTTATCCCGATTTGGCTGAATATGTGCGGATGTTTTTGCCGAATCAGAGTTTTGTAAAAACGCATCAAACCAAATTAACGCAGGTTTTTAATTTTAATTTCAGCATTTGGCAGAACGAAAGTGGTTTTAAAAAATTTGCCAGTCAGTTTCATTTACAGTCGTCTTTTATTATTGATCGAAGTATTTTGAGAGATGGAAACGGAATTGCGTGGAATCCTTTCGGATCTTCGTCTGATGAATTGGTGGCAGAAAATTCAAACATTCGTAATTCGATTTATTTCAACCGCGGAAAACAAAAGTATACTACCATTTATTCGTTAATAAATAATCGGGCAAAAAACCTGATGAATTTTGGGAGTTTAGATAACAAAATTACCACGCACCAAATACAGTTTCAACATTTATTGAACAAGTGGTGGCTGGCGCAGTTGACGAATAAATTTGATCGGGTTGAGAGTGTTTCGGAAAACTACGGATCTAAAAATTACCTGCTGAATAATTTAAGCATCAATCCCCGAATCAGTTATCTGTTTTCTCAAAATGCCCGCGTAGAATTTTTTTATGAATGGAAGGATAAAGAAAATGTTCAGGGCGATTTGGAAACGTTGCAACAACACCGTATTGGAACGGCATTTAATTGGAGTACATCGCAGAAATTTACGTTGAATGGAGAATTTTCGCTTTACAACAATAAATTTGTAGGGAATCCTTTGTCGGCAGTGGCTTACCAGATGTTAGAAGGGTTACAACCCGGCAAAAATATCACGTGGCGATTGTTGTTTCAGCGCAATTTAACCAAGTATTTAGATGCCAACATAAGTTACCAAGGCAGAACCAGCGAAACCGCAAAAACCATTCACACAGGAAGTATTCAATTGCGTGCGTTTTTTTAAACAAAATGTTTATATTTGTTACTTTAATAGATCAAAAATCATGAAAAAAATAACAATTATTGCATTATTTGCTGCATTAGGTTTGGTTTCTTGCAACGATAAAAAAGCAGAACCTACTACTACAACAGAAACAACAACTACAACAGACGCCGCTCCGGTAGATCCGCATGCAGGTCATAATCATGCACCAGGTGAAGGTCACGACCACGATCATGGAGCAGCAACTACAAATACAGCTGACACAAAAACGGCAGCAGGTATGAATCCGGCACACGGACAACCGGGTCACCGTTGCGACATTCCTGTAGGAGCACCATTAAATTCGCCTTCAGGTCAAGGAGCACAGCAACAAGCGGCTCCGACTTCAGCTCCGGCAAGTCAAGGTGGCTTTTTAGGCGGAAACGCACAGGCTCAAGCTCCGGCACAGCAACAGGCATCGCCACAACAGCAAATGCCTAAACAAGAAACGGCTCCGGGAATGAAAGGAAAACCAAACCCAGCACACGGGCAACCAGGTCACCGTTGCGATGTATCGGTTGGTCAACCATTACCATAATTAAGTTTTTAGTCTTTAGCTATTAGTTTTAGACAGCATTATAAATCACAACCTGTGAGGTTTTCAAAAACCTCACAGGTTTTTGTATTTTAAATTAAACACTTTAAAATGAAAAACAAGCTTTTACTAATTGCCATAATAACATTATTTATTCTTTCTTGTAACAAAGACAAGACAATAATTAATCAAGAAGACTTAGCAATTGACAAAAAAATTAAGGTTAATCCAAATATCAAGGAGGATACTGCCTTTAAATTTCTAAATACTTTACCTGAAACATACAACTTTTTAGATGAGGTGATACCTAATGCGAGAAAAACAAGTAATGTACACTTTAATTATGGTAAAGATGTTGAACCAGCCGAACATTATTACTCAGTAAACAATAAAACAGACGCATTAAAAAAAGGAAATGATTCTTTAATTATTTCTATAGGCACCGCAGATGGTTATTCAGGTAACGGGATAAATTTAATAATAAAAGACAATGTTTTTAGATCAATTTACTACAGATTTATAGACGTATCTTCTTATGATGATAAAAAACCTAAAAATATTATTCTTTCTCAGGATTTAATATTAGATAAATTAAATTATAGAGTAGATGACAGCATTTATGGTCACATAAGTTTCAAATCACAATATATTAATGAAAGAAGTGATACAATTATCGTGGTGGCAAAAGGTCATTTTAGAGCTAAAGTTAGAGAAGGTGAATTTTAATTGAATACTCATTATTTAATCTCTCTCTATTTTTCACTATTTTTGTAGGCTGAAAACCATACAGTCATGATTCAAAATCCTAAACGATATACCGTTACAGCGGCTTTGCCGTACACCAACGGACCTATACATATTGGGCATTTGGCGGGCGTTTACGTTCCTGCCGATATTTACGCTCGTTTTTTACGCATGCAAAACAAAGATGTTGCTTTTATCTGCGGAAGTGACGAGCACGGAGTTGCAATTTCAATGAAAGCCAAAAAAGAAGGTATTTCTCCGCAGGAAGTTATCGATAAATACAACAAAATCATTAGCGATTCTTTTCAGGAATTCGGAATTTCGTTTGATAATTATTCGCGTACTTCGGCTAAAATCCATCATGATACCGCTTCAGATTTCTTTAGAAAATTGTACGATGAAGGCAAGTTTATCGAAGAAGTTACCGAACAATTGTACGATGCCGAAGCAGATCAGTTTTTGGCAGATCGTTTTGTAACCGGAACTTGCCCTAAATGTAACAGCGAAGGTGCGTATGGCGATCAATGTGAAAAATGTGGAACATCGTTAAACGCAACCGATTTAATCAATCCAAAATCAACCATAACAGGTTCAACGCCGGTTTTAAGAGAAACCAAACACTGGTTTTTACCTTTAGATCAATACGATACCTTTTTGCGCGAATGGATTATTGAAGGACACAAAAACGATTGGAAACCGAATGTTTACGGACAAGTAAAATCGTGGTTAGATGATGGTTTGAAACCACGAGCAGTAACCCGCGATTTAGATTGGGGAATTGATGTGCCTGTTGATGGTGCCGAAGGCAAAAAACTGTATGTTTGGTTTGATGCGCCTATTGGTTACATTTCATCGACCAAAGAATGGGCTGCCCGTGAAGGAAAAGACTGGGAGCCTTACTGGAAAGATCAAGACACGAAACTGGTTCATTTTATCGGGAAAGATAATATTGTATTCCACTGCATCATTTTCCCGGCAATGTTAAAGGCAGAAGGCAGTTATATTTTACCTGATAACGTTCCGGCAAACGAGTTTTTAAATTTAGAAGGAAATAAATTATCGACTTCAAAAAACTGGGCAGTTTGGTTGAATGAATATTTGATCGATTTCCCTGAAAAACAAGATGTCTTGCGTTACACTTTAACGGCAAATGCGCCAGAAACAAAAGACAACGATTTTACTTGGAAAGATTTCCAAGCGAGAAACAACAACGAATTGGTTGCAATTTTTGGAAATTTCATAAACCGCGTAGTGGTTTTAACCAATAAATATTACAACGGAATTGTTCCTGCGCCAAATACTTTTAATGAAGTTGATGAGAGAACGCTGGCTGAATTAAAAGCGTATCCTGCTGTGATTGAAAATTCTATTGAACGTTTCCGTTTCCGCGAAGCATTGGGCGAATTAATGAATGTGGCGCGTTTAGGAAACAAATATTTAGCTGACGAAGAGCCTTGGAAACTGATTAAAACAGATGAAGAACGTGTAAAAACACAAATGTATGTAGCATTGCAAATTGCAGCTGCATTATCTACATTGGCTGAACCGTTTTTACCATTTTCGGCAACGAAACTTAAAAACATGTTTAATGTAACATCGAGCGAAGTCGAGATGTCTTGGAACAAAGTTGCAGAAACATCAGATTTAATCCCAGCAGGTCACCAAATTTGTCAGGCTGAATTATTGTTTGCAAAAATAGAAGACGAAGAAATTCAAAAACAAATTGATAAATTGGAAGCTACTAAACTAGCAAACGCAGCGGAAGTAAAAACAACAGAACCCCAAAAGGAAACAGTACAATTCGAAGATTTCGCAAAGATTGATTTACGTGTAGGAACAATCATTGAAGCCGAAAAAATGCCGAAAGCTAATAAATTATTGGTTTTAAAAGTTGATACAGGAATCGATGTTCGTACAATTGTTTCAGGAATTGCAGAACATTTTACTCCAGAAGAAGTAATTGGCAAGCAGGTTACCGTTTTAGTAAACCTGGCTCCAAGAGCTTTACGCGGCGTGAACAGCGAAGGAATGCTGTTACTAACCGAAACGAAAGAAGGTAAATTGGTGTTTGTAAACCCTGATGAAGCTGGAGTTTATAACGGCGCAACAATAGGTTAATTTTACTATTTTATAAATACAAAACGCAAGCCATTCGGTTTGCGTTTTTTTGTTATGTATTGTCACTGTGAACTTGAAATATTATATTTCTGGTTAGACTGTCATTCCGGACTTGATCCGGAATCACATCCAATAATTCAAAAATATTTATACTCAGAATGAGAAGCTGAAACAAGTTAAGCTTGACAAATTACACGCTACTTTAATACTAATTAAAAGATTCTTCACTACGCTTTCGCTTCGTTCTGAATGACAAAGAACTGAAACATTTCGGACGTAATGAGAAATCTCAAATCTCTATACTCAATACTCATATCTAAAACTTCCTACTGCGCATCCAAAGCCTGTAATGCAAAACTACCTAACCAATGGCTTCCCATATAATCATCGTTTGATATGTTTGGAAAAGCAGCATTAAAATGCTTTTCGGCAATAGGTTTTAAATGATTCAGTTCAGGCAACACTTTAGCAATCTGAAACAAACAAGTAGCTCGGCTGAAATTCAATCCGTCTAAATGCACCAAGTGACCGTCTGTTCTGTCGGAAACTTTACCAACTTCCAAATCAAATTTCTTATCAAATAATTGCGGTAAAAACTGCTGTAACCAGGTTTTATAATCGGGTTGCGGCAATACTTTACTCATTAACCACGCTTCCTGCAAACAAGGCGATAAAAAGTCGTGACCGCTTGGTTCATAAGCAATAGGGCAGTTGGCATCGTTCGTGTATAATTCTTTAGCTTTTGAATTGATTGCATCTTTTAATTTTGTGTTGCCAACCGTTTGTGCATATTCCAAACTCAACGCCATACCAAAAGCCGTATTGTCGTGCGTTCCTGTTCTAATCGGGTAATTTAATTTTGGCAGATATTCCAAATATCGTTCAACAAAAACATTTTCTAACGGTTGCAACGTTTTGTACCATTGTTGCGCTTTCGGATTATCTTTCCATGTATATAATTCTTCCTGCAACTTAAAAAACCACGCCCAACCGTAAGTTCTTTCGAATGTTTTGTTATGCGGTTGATCGAAAAAGTCTTTTTCTATCGATACATTTTCATCAGTAAATACTTTTGTTAGTAACTGATCGATCGTTTTGTCTTGATCTAATTCCGGAAACTGCTTCACTAACTTCACAACCGACCAATAGCCGTGTGCCGACGAATGCCAATCGAAACAACCGTAAAAAATTGGTCGTAACTGTTTAGGCGATTTCAACTCGTCTGATGACTTTAAAACCTGTCCCAATTTATTCGGATATTCAACCTCTAAACAATGCAGCGGCAGCGCGATGATCTTTTGTGCTTCGGCTAATTCTAACTTTAATGTTTTTTGATTTTGTTCTGGCAGAATATTGGTTTCCGCAATATCTTTTTTGCAAGATATTATCAAAAGAACACAAATAAATAAGGAAGAGAAAAGTTGTTTCATGTATCGAAATTTTTATAAATATAATGAGAATAAACAAAAAAAGCAGTTCCGAAGAACTGCTTTCAAATATTTTTAATACTTAAAGTACATCTTGAATAGTTGAATCTTTATCGAATGCTGCTTTAGCAAACGGACATAAAGGCAAAATCTTAATGTTGTTTTCTCGAGCGAAATCAACAGCTGCTAAAACCATCTTTTTTCCAACTCCTTGACCACCAAATGCGGGATCAACTTCGGTATGATCTATAATAATTAATGTATCGCCCGCTTTACTATATGTCATTTCACCTGCTTTTGCTCCGTTTTCAGTTGCTATAAAAGCGCCTTTATTTTCTTCTTTTCTGTGATTGATTTCCATAACCATTTTAGTTTTAAATTAGTTCATTAAAATTATAAAATACTTTGGCAATAATTGTTAAGCTATATTAAGATTGATGTTTTTTAAAGCTTTTAATTGTTTTGTAAAGAATATTAAAGTCTTCTTTTTTAATTGATCTTTCATCAATAGTGATTTTCCGACCATTTTGTGTTACAATACTGACTTTTCTAAATATAAAATACTTGTTATCATTTGAAAACCATTTAATAATATTCAGAGGATTATTAAAATGATTCATGTTTACGATCTTCTTATTATAAGTAAATGAATCCTTCAAGTTGATTGTTTTCTTATACAAACCCAAGAAATTTGATTTTATAAGTTTATCATCAATAATTATAAAGGTTTCTATTTTCCATAGGCTAAAAAGCATGATTAAAACACCTAAAAAAAGCCAAAATATGGAAATCGTTATTTGATTCAAATTAAAAGAAAACAAGAATAATAAAATAAAAAACATTCCATAAACCATACTGAATAAAGGAATAGTTTTATCTATACGTGTCTTCATAATTTACTACTAAACAGCTGTTTTCTGCTTGTTTTTCTGAACAATTTGATATGTTACAAACAAAATAATCAACCAAACCGGAATTAATATTACCGAAACATGCATACCCGTAATACTCATAATTGCTAAAATTGCCAGTAAAAACACAATACAGATGTAATTTGAAATTGGATATATTATAGAAGGAAACTTTGTTTTGATATTTGCCTGATCTTTAAACTTTCTAAATTTTAAATGCGTAAACGAGATCATGATCCAGTTAATAATTAAACACGAAACCACTAACGACATTAATATTTTAAAAGCTTCATCGGGCATAAATTTGTTAATAATGATACACAAACCTGCAAAACAGCTCGACACAATAATTGCACGTGTTGGCACAGCGCTTTTATTAAGATGCATTACAAATTTTGGTGCGTTGCCTTGTTCAGCCAAACCATATAACATACGGCTGTTGCTATAAACCGATGAGTTATAAACTGATAAAGCTGCTGTTAACACAATTAAATTCAGCACATTTGCAATTAGGTTTGTCCCTGAAACATCGGTTCCAAACATGTTAAAATGCAAACCTTTTAAATTATCGAAAACCGTTACGAATGGACTGGTTTCTGTAGTAATAGTTGCCCAAGGTGAAAGCGAAAAGAGGATAATTAAAGCACCTACATAAAAAATCAGAATTCTGTAAATAACCTGATTGGTTGCTTTTGGAATATTTTTCTCCGGATTTTCAGCTTCAGCAGCAGTAATCCCAATCAGTTCCAACCCACCGAACGAGAACATGATAATCGCCATGACCGAGAGCAATCCCTGATAACCGCTTTCTGTTTTTTCAAACCAGCCTTTCGGGAAAAATCCGCCATTATTTGTCAGGTTTGATATACTTGCCTGTTCGCCACCCGTTCCTGAAATCAACAAATACGTTCCAAAAACAATCATTGCTAAAATGGCAACTACTTTAATAATGGAGAACCAAAACTCGGCTTCACCAAACATTTTTACCGAACCTAAATTTAAAGCGGTTATGGTTACAAAGAAAAATAAACTAGAAACCCACAACGGAATATCGGGCCACCAAAACTGCACATACTTTCCAATGGCGGTTAATTCTGCCATAGAAACCAAAATGTACAAAATCCAATAGTTCCAACCCGAAGCATAACCGGCAAACGACCCCCAATATTTATAAGCAAAATGTGAGAAAGATCCCGAAACAGGCTCTTCTACAACCATTTCTCCCAACTGGCGCATAATAAAAAAGGCAATGATTCCTGCAAAGGCATATCCAAAAATAACCGATGGTCCTGCTAAAACGGCTGCCGGTCCAATTCCTAAAAATAAGCCGGTACCAATAGCTCCACCCAATGCAATTAGCTGAATATGGCGGTTAGACAACCCGCGCTTTAAGGTGTTGTCTGTTGTTGTTTGTTCCAAAGTTGAAAGTTTTAGTTTGTTTTAACTGCTAAAATAAAAGTTTATTTTAGAAAATCAATAAAAAAGGCTGCACTTGGCAACCTTAATATTTCATAATAAATACCCACTTTGATTTTTTAGCATTACTCGTATTCAAATCTTGCTTGAAATAAAATACTTTATTATCCTTAATATCAGCTGCCATTCTCACAAGGCGAAGATTTTGAATTGCATTCCATTTTTCTTTAACTTCTTCAGTTGAATCTCCTGTTAATCTGATTGCATCATTCGGAAAAGTTAAAAAATCTTCATCCTCTAATACATCGAAATAAGATGGATCCTTAAAAGGTTTTGGTACGATAATTTCACCATCTCTATTTGAAAATTGCGTTGCATAATAAATCATTTGATTCCCTTCTTCAAATAAAACAGTTATATACCCAACGTCGTTTGCTGGAACATTTTCTATTTTTAAATTAAAACTCGGATATAGTTGATTATAAAAATAATATTCTCCACCTTCAAATTTATTCGTTGCATCGTCCACCACTAAAACTGTGACTCTATCAACAGGCTCATAAGGTGCAGGAATAACATCATCTTCTTCTCCGCATCCACACATCCATGCACATAATGATCCACCGAACATTAGTACCAAATTTTTAAAACCCATCATACACAACTGATTTTTACTAAATTAGGGTTAAATATAATTAAAATTTAAATACCTAAATCAATTGAATGTAACAGAATTACAAATGACTTAAAAAAGACTAAATTCTTTTTAAAATTCCGTAAAACAACATACTTAGGCCAACGCCAACAGCCGCACCCAATGATTTTGAATGCCCTGTAATTTTTGTTACGGCAATACCTGCCGCAGCACCTGTGGTTACCAAAGCAGCTATATCTTCGTAATTTAGCTGTTGCATTTCTTGTTTAATTACATTTTTCATAGTTTCTCTTTTTCTATTAAATGTACAAAATTTAATTATTGGTCGATTTTTTTTAACAAAAACACCAATTTTGAAGGATAGAAATTTATTAGGTTTTATCTTTGAGGAAACTTTCACCCAATGATTGAAAACATCCAAGTAATTGCTTTTGATGCAGACGATACGCTGTTTATTAACGAACCTTATTTTGACGAAGCCGAAGAAAAATTTTGTGCTTTAATGAGCGATTATTTATCGAAACAAAGTTTGGCGCAGGCATTGTTTCAAACCCAGATAAACAACCTGTCTTTGTACGGTTACGGCATTAAAGGATATATTTTATCGATGGTGCAAACGGCTTACGAGGTTTCAAACCACACGGTATCGACCAAAGTAATGGAAAAAATCATTGAAATAGGGAAGGAATTATTGGCTAAACCTATTGTTTTGTTAGATGGAATTGAAGAAACACTACAGCAGCTACACGGAAAATACAAACTGGTTGTTGCTACAAAAGGCGATTTAAAAGACCAGCATCGCAAGTTGCATTTATCGGGTTTAGGTGCTTATTTTCATCATATCGAAGTGATGGTTGAAAAGGAAGAATTAGATTACGAAAAGCTTTTAAAACGTTTGGAAATTGAACCTGAAAACTTTTTAATGATCGGAAACTCGTTAAAATCTGATGTGTTGCCGGTTTTAAATATTGGCGGAACTGCCGTGCACGTGCCTTTTCACACAACGTGGGCACACGAACGCATTGACCATGAAATTGTGCACAATAATTTTTACAGCGTTGAAAAAACAAGTGAACTTATGACTTTATTGGATTTATGAAAACGGAAATTAATTTAGATACCTGGAAACGAAAAAGTCATTTTGAATTTTTCTCGGCTATGGATGAACCTTTTTACGGACTAACCGTTGAAATTGATGTAACCCAAGCCTACAAAAAAGCCAAGGAATTAAAAACGTCGTTTTTTATCTACTATTTGTATGCTACGTTGAAAACCATTAATGAATTACCGGCTTTTAAGTTTCGAATTGATAACGGAAAGGTTTTTCAGCATGAACGTATCGATGCTTCATCTACGGTTTTAAAAGAAAACGAAACGTTTGGATTTTCGCATATTATCTATCATGATGATTTTGCTGTTTTTCAAGAATCGGTAAAAACCGAAATTGTTCGCGTACAACAAACCGACACCTTGCTTACAAAAGATGATTATGGCGATAATATTATTCATTTTTCGACTATTCCTTGGGTGAATTTTACGTCTTTAACACATACGCGTGGATTTAAACATCCCGATAGTTCGCCAAAAGTTTCTATTGGTAAGATGATTGATAAAAACGACCAAAAGTTTTTTAATGTTGCCTTATTTGCACATCACGGTTTGGTTGATGGTATTGATATGGGACGCTTTTTTGATTTCTTTCAGGATATTTTGAATGAGTAGAATTATTATTTTTCACCACAGATTCACAGATTTCTTTAATGATTAACTGCTAATCCATTTGTGAATCTATTTAATTTCAAATTTAGCCTTTATACTGAATTTAACTGTGATTGGTTTAATACTTATGTTATGATTTGATTCAGTTGTGCTTTTATAAGATGCATTTGCATATACATTCGAACCCATACTAGATGCATTTGTATTTGACTCTTCAATAATCTCTAAAGCATTTCCTACCTTTTGATCAATACTTTCCAATAAATACCTTGCTTTATCTTTTGCAGCCTTAAGTGCTAATATTTTAACTTCTTTACGGTAATCTTGTAATTTTGAATGAGTCATTTCTACAATATATGAAGACTTTATATTTGCAGAATCAAAAGCTGCTAAAGCTCTGCTAACTTCTTCAACCGAAGTCACTTTTAACTCATATTCCTTTTGAGAAATCAGCTGATTGGTTTTTTTTCTTAAAATAAGTTCTTCAGAACTTACATCACTAAGTTGTAATTGATTTAAAGGAATTGCTTGCTTTTTTAATTCTTCGAACAACAATTTTTCTTGCTCTTCAATTGACATTCTATTTTTACCCTCTGATATTTCTCGTAAAGTTATTTCGATATAAATTTCATCTGGAACAATTTCTTTTTCGGCAGTTCCAATAACTTCTATAAAAGGAGATGTTTGCAGATTTTGCGAAAAAATCAGTTGTGATACTAAAGTGAAAAATAATAAAAAAGTAGTTTTCATGAAAATATGTTTTAGTAAATCTATTAAAAATATATGTGATAGTTAATTCCCTTACTTTAATTTCTCTGCAAACGCGATAATATGTCCGTCTGGATCTGCGAAGTAACACGCTTTATCGCCCCAAGTTCTGTCTTGGATATCGCTGATTAATTTCGCACCTGCGTTTACGGCGTTAGTAAACTCCAATTCAATATCTTTCACATAAAAGTATAGTTCGCATCTGGGAATTCCGTTGCCTGATTCGGGATGCGGTGTTTTACCGGTTAAAATTTTTGCAATTCCGTTATTGGGCATCAATCCCAGTTTAAAGTTTTCTGCTAATAGAAATTCGGTCATTCCCGGAACATTTAATTCAGGATTTTTGCGCAATAGTTTGGTGTAAAAATCGGTACTTAACTGCTGATCGGCTACATATAGAATGGTATGGATAAATTGAATGTGCATATTGTTTTTGTGTGAATATAAAAAAAATCCCGACGCATCGGGATTTAATTTTTAGAAGAACAACACTTCGTTAATAACAATTTCGGTAACGCTGCGCTTTATACCTTCTTTGTCTTCATAGGTGCGGTAAGTTAATTTACCTTCAACGGCAATTTCCTTCCCTTTTTCTACGTATTTCTGAATAAGTTCTGCGGTTTTGCCCCACGCTACAATGTTATGCCATTGGGTGGTTTCTATTTTTTCTTTTTTATCGTTGTAATAAAAATCGCTGGTTGCTAACGATAAAGTTACTTTTGTACCGTTGTCAAAAGTTTTTGTTTCCGGTGTGTTACCTACTCTTCCTACAAGACGAACACTGTTTCTTAATGTACTCATGGCGTTTAAATTTTAAATGATTAAATAATTATCTGGTACAAAGTTGCAACAGCTTCCAAATTTTATTCGGTTGTTAATCATTTATAGTCGATTGTAAACGTTTGTTGTCGAGTATAAATGTTCTTATTGATGTGAAATAATGTTTGTATATTGATAATGTTATTATATTTGGAAATATCAGAAAGTATATAAACGATTTATGAAGAAAGTGTTATCGTTAATTTTAATATTCAGTTGTTTTTTGTCTTTTGCACAATTTAATTCTGATGAATCTATTTCGCTTGAAATGAGTGAAGAAAATTGGCTAAAAGTTGATAGAGTACTTTCATTAAGCACTCCAGATAGTATAAGTTCTATAAAACCTTTAGATGTATTAAGGTATTAGCATCAGAAAAGTATCTTTCAGAATCAAATATCAAATCTGTAAAATATATATTTCCAAAGTCTTGGATTTCTAAAAATGATGTAGAAATTCTAATGTGTTTCGTCAGCGAAACTATACCTTCAAAGCACATACAACATAGTTGGTCAGCGACCGCTTCGCCAGAATTTAGTACAGTTGGATTTGAAGCAATGCGATTGATTAAATTATTTACTATTCTTAATTATAGATATCCAAAAGTGAATGCGTGCTTTGAGTTTGACACACCACAATCTGAGCTAGCAAAAGAAGTTCAAATATGGTGGAAAAATCAATAAAGATATTGTTCAAAACATGCAATCGATGACATTTAAATACAATTATAAAAAAATTATTGGCTTTATAATTTTTGCAATAACAATGTTAGGCTTTTTTTGTTATACGTTGTTGAATGCTGAATATCTCTCAAAAAAAAACCTTCGAGTTCTGGAAGACATCGTTGGGTTGGAGAACTATTTTACGAGAATAAAAATCTTTTAATTTTATTCTCAATAATTTTGATTTTGTTATTCTTATGCTTGACTGCATCGCTTTCAATTAAACTCTTTTATAAAAAAATGACTATTTCATTAATTGAAAACAAATTATATGCAAACGGAAATTATATTGTTTGCAAAGACAATATAAAAAATCTTCATTTGGTCACTTCAAAAAACAACTCATCTATTTATTTTTATCTAAAGAAACCTGCTGGTAAATATCTTGAAAATGAAAATTTACTTAAAAAATTTAAGAGAAGAACATTTTTGATTTTTAATAAAAATAGACCAGTTATAAATATATCATTAATACAAGCTAAGACTAGTGAGGCATACTTTACAATCAAAAAATTTCTAAACAAGCTATAAAAGTAAAAGAAGTCAAATGACTTCCTTTACTTTTCTTTAATAACCTTGATAATTCCTTCCAGGTTTTCGTTTAAATTCAGCGGCAAAACACTTTATCGTCTTTAGCTAAATTGCATTTATTTTTTTTATTTAAAAATATTAACAAAATATATTTAATATTATTAAAATTTAAACAAATATTATTTTAATTAAATATTATTTTTACATTTATACAGAATTAAAACTTATTAAAAGGCTTTAATTATTTTTGAATTCTTATTTGGCATAAAGATTTCATAAGCACGTTATCAATCATACTTAAATTTAGAAAAAATATGAAACTTACATTTAATTACTTATTGCTTTTCATTAGCTCATCAATACTGATAAGCTGTAATGATGATATAACAATTGCTAATAATACGCAGCAATGTGATTCAACCAATACTACTTTTAATCAACTTTATAACAATTTAGCTAGCGCATCAACTAATCAAGACGAAGTTACAATGGATTTAGAATCTCATACTTATACTTTTGAGGTTTTATCAAATAAAACTATCTGTAAAATTGGGTATCAGAGTTTACCAACATTTAACACAACACCTTATGTTATAGAAATTCATGACAATACATCTAACACACCTCTATATAGTGGAAGTCATGTTTTTTCTTCAGCATCAACTTCTTACATTACAATAAATCCCACTCAAGTTGTTACAGGGCATTCTTATACCATTAAAAGGATTCAAACAAATTGGAATGGAAATATTGTAAATACAATTGGAAGACTTGTAAATGGAAATATAACTTTCCCTGTTATTCATGGTGATTTAAAAATCACAGGGTCTTCATTTTACGGAACAGGCGGACCTTCTGATGATTGGGGAATTCCTTACATAGATATTGTATTTGAAAATTAAATAAAGGAAGTCAAATGACTTCCTTTATTTTTCTTTAATAACCTTAATAATTCCTTCTAGGTTTTCGTTTAAATTAAGCATTTCGGCAAACACTTTATCGTCTTTAGCCAAGCCGCCGTGTTTATTGTTTTTACGGAACAGTTCCTTGATTTCTTCCCAACGAATTTTCTCGTCAACCGTGATTAGTCCGGCAAGTTCCTTTAACTTCAGTAAATTACTTTCGGTATCAGCAGTCAGGGTTTGCGACTCGCTTTCGTAATGCGTAAGCAACAAATAGTTTATTTCCTTATCGTTCATCATTGGAACTACTTGGGCTACCAGTTTGCTCATATTTCGGTATGACCCCTGCATTTTAAACGATGGTTCGGTTCGGTACGCATCCTGCATTGCCGCACTTTGAATGTACTGCTGGTTCACTTTAATCACCACATCGCGAATTTTGATGATATGCTGTAAAACGGTAATACAATCGTCGATTTCCTGCTTGGTATAATTTCCTTCCAAATCGGGTAACTGTTCAGTTCCTTGCGAAATAAAATCGATCAACGCATAAAAATCTTGAAACGATCTGCTGGCAATTTTCTCTAAATACACATTTTCAATCGCCGCGTTTTCAATCAAACTTAAATTAAACAAATGCGCCGTATCGCCAATAACATCGCCCAGATTATACACATCGGCACGGTTTGCCAACATATCAGGAATCTGAAATTTTGATCCGCTTTCGGTGTACGGATTTCCCGCCATTACAATACAGAATCGTTTTCCGCGCAAATCGTAGGTTTTACTTTCACCGTCGAAAATTCCATCAATTTTACGCTGACCGTCTGCCAGTGAAATGAATTTCTGTAAAAATTCAGGACTTAAATGCTGAATATCGTCTAAATAAAGCATTACATTATCTACCATTTCAAACGACAAATTAATCTTTTTTAACTCCTCGCGTTCGCCCGATGTTTTGGCTTCCACAGGATCAATCGACGTGATGGAATGCCCAATGGTTGGTCCGTTTACTTTTACAAAATGCAGCCCCATTGTTTTTGCCAGATATTCCATCAACGTGGTTTTACCGTAACCCGGTGGCGAAATTAACAGCAACATTCCCATACGTGCCGTGCGTTTGATGTCTCCTGTAGTGCCCAACTGTTTTGCCAGATTATTACCAATTAAAGGAAAATATACTTCGTTGATTAATTTGTTTCGAACGAAAGATGTCAACACTTTTGGTTCTAACTCGTTTATTTTTAACGCGTTTTCGTACGATTTGCTCAACTGGTTTTTTAGATTGATAAACGCTTCAAAACGCGGAACTTTGTCGTTTGTAAAATCGGTCAGTTTGCTTATAAAATCGTAGTAGTCCAACGTAAAACTTCCATTTTCTAATATGGAATGATTTCCTTTTAATTCACTGATTTCAACCGAATCTTTCCCAAAAACAAGCTGATATTCGTCTTTTGAAAACAATAAGACAACTGCAGTTTCATCGATATATTTTCTATAGATTTCCAAATCTGCATGTTCATCAATAAAGGCATTCAACCAGTTTAAAATCAAGAAATAGCGATCGGTTAACGAAAATTGTTCGTTTTGAACATCAGCCTGAAAATCTGCCAACGATCTTTTTTCCTGAACAATTCGTGAAAATTCCTGCTTTAAATGATCGCTGAATTCACTAATTGCAAACTTTTTATAGTTGCTGAACGATCCAAAAATATAATGTGCCACGCTGGTTTTATCGGTCAAGGTTTGATCTACCGTTTTATGCCATTGCTGAAAGTGATTTTCGATTTGATCGATCACCGACTGATAACGCTGTGTACTTGGAAACGCCTTTAAAACCGAATGCGTAGATTGAATTAACGTAAAAAGTTTCTGCTGATCGCTCTCCGATAAATGATGCCAGAATAACTGCGCAACCGACCGCGTGGATACATTGTAACGCAACACTCCCAGCTTTTTATCGATACTTTGCAAGGCTTCGTAAATTGCAAGCGCATCGGTATTATGAACACCTTTTACATACCCTTCAGAATAATTTTGCTCTACCGTTTGTTTGATAAATGTCGATGCATCAAAATCGTTATAAGTTGCCGCTTTAAACGTTTTATATGCCAGATATTCTGCTCGATAAACCGTGTTATTTTCCGAAATCAGTTCCTGATTCCAAATATCTTTATAGTCTGCTAAATCGGTATTTTGAACTTTCTGATAAAAACTGGTTCCTGTTAAATGGTAAAAAAGTTCGTTGTTTCTGTTAACCAGCGTTAAACTTAACGATTGATTGTTAACCGAGAATTTGTGTTTACCAAGTGCAATAATATTTTGCCCGTCTACATAAAGTTCGGTTTTATCGCGTAAAATTCGTTGCGCATCTTCTTGCGTTTTCTTTAAAAGATTTTCAAGATTTTCTGCTTTTGATACATCGTTTAAAGATTTTAATTCGGCAACCAATTTTCGAACCTTATCAATCATTAAATCCGAAGCAAAAAAACTTAAAATATCTTCTTTTGTTGCAAGCGTCAGCGATTTGTTTTCGATGTTTTTCAACACGCGTAAACCAATCTGTTCCAGCGAATCGGTTCGTTTGTTCACCTGCGCAACAATCTGCTCGCGCTTTGTATTAAACGCTTTAATGACCTCATCGCGCTTATCGGCAATTTTCAGCACAAAATCATCGATATCGGAAAACTTGCTTTCCAGTTCTTCTAACTGAACAACAATTTTGGTATAATATTCATCGGTTTTTTCTGCCGACGTTGAAAGTTCCAAATAATTGGTAACCGTTTGCTCTAACAAGGTCAGCTGTGCAGAAAATTCGGCACCGGCTTCTTGATTTCGTAAGGAATTTATCTTTCGAGTCAGTTGCGCACGCAATTCGTTCAGCGAACTAAAAATCAGCGATATCTTCTCGACAATCTTTGTTGTTTGCGTGGTATCATCGATCTTTAGCCCGTTTAAAATATCGATCAAAACTTCTAATTCGGTAGAAATTTTAGTATTGGTTTCTTCCACCGCTTTGGCATCAAAAACCTTATCAATAGCTGCAACTTTTTCTTTTTGCGCTTCAACCTTTTGTTCGTAAGGTAACAAAGCTTCGTCTTTTAAAAGAAAGGCAACAGTTTGGTTTGATAAATCAACGGTAATGGTATTTAACCGGTCAATTAACTGATCTACATTTTCTGTTGAAACATAGCGAACACTTTTTAAACTGATGAACTCGCCCTGCAATTTTCGGGCAGAAGCCAACAAATTCACCAATTGATCTAATGTTTCAACCGTTGTGCTGTTTATTTTAAAAATGAGTTCCTCTAAATGTTTGTCGGACTGCTGGTATAATTCTTCTGCATGTTTGCGTTGTGCCTGAACTTTTACAAATTCGTCGATTGCTGTGTTGGCAACATCTTTTATCTGACTTAACGGCGTTCCTAAATCTTTTAAAGCAGCATCGTTAATCCAAAAATACGAATCGAGCAACGTGGTGGTTTTCTTCAGAATTTCCTCATACAAACCTTCGTACGAATCTTCTTTAGTAGCCAGCTGAATCACCTCTTGGGTTTCTGCCATTGCCTGCACAATCTGCTTATTGCCCACTTTGTATAACGGATCTTCTTTACGGGCTTCGTTCTCTTTTAAAACAGCCATGTAAGGCGTTTCCCAAATCTGTACCTGATGGTGACGTGTTGCTTCGGCTTCGGTTCTAAAATAAATTAAACTGCCGTCTTTAAAAATGGTGAAACCGTTGCAAACAATAGGCGTTTCTACTGCCTGCTGAATGATGTTGTACGACATTAAAATGAACGTATTGGTTTCGCGCTGATTAAAAATGTACAGAAAATCTTCTCCGTTGGGCGATGCTATTTTTCGTAAAAACTGCACATTTTCCAAATGCGAATCGAACACTTTGTGTGTACCGTTTTGCAGATAATATCCGTTAGAAAAAATGATTCCCTGATTATCTGGTAACAAAATCGCCGATTGATTTAACGACGGAAGATTGATTACTTCTTTTGTTTTTACATTGAACACGTACGCACGAAAATCTTCCTGATACGGTTTTATGCGTATGGCAATTAAATTTCCTAAATCGGCATAGTAATATTCGGCATCGTCTAACTGCTGGTCTAAATTGGTAACTTTTTCGCTGTAAATTCCTTTGCCGGTATCGGTATTGTCTTCAATTTTAAAAGTAATATCGCCGTGCAATGCTTCAATAAAAACCTTATCTAAAATAGAAATATGTGGAAATTTTCCTAAACGACGATCGTCTAAATTGGTTTTGATCCATTGAAATTCAAACTGCGTAGGCTGTTTTACATCGTGAATACTGCGGTCGTCCTGATAAATCAGTTTTCCATCTTTTATCAACCATTTAAAAGCCTTTAAATCATCGACATTTTTACTTGTCTGAAAAATCATGTACAAGTAATTCTCTGTTCTGCGGAATTTCGCAAAAATAGAATCGCGGTAATATTTATACAGATTCTGATAATCGGTTACAAAGTTGGCATCGTTGATTAAATCTAACGTTTGCGGTACAAACTGATTGTTTTCAAACAGATAAATGCTGAAAACATCGGCTAAATTAATTTCGGTACGCAAACCAAAATGCACGTTGTAACCAAAAATACAAAGATTGTCAATGGCAACAATTCCGTGTGCTGTACAGGTGTTTTCGGTATCGATACGCTGATTTGCCTTTAACACAAAACTGGTAGAATTGAAAACTTCTTTGCGGGCGTTGTTTAAGGATTTTAACCTTGCCAGCAACTCTTCTTTCTGTGTGTGCAAACGTTTACGGATAATCTCGTATGCGCCGGAATCTATGATTGGTTGTGGTGTTGTAACTTTTTCTTCTTGCATTGATTTTAAATTAATGCGTTAGTGAAATTAAACTTGCCTTTCTTTGGTTTTAAAAGGCAAGTTTAGGCATAAGTGTGTGTTTATTTTTAGTGAATCGTGTGTCAAGCTGAACTTGTTTCAGCTTCTCATTAAGTCTTTATAAAATTACTTTTGAGATCCTGAAACAAGTTCAGGATGACAAGTTTTTATCTTTAAAACTTACTTCAAGATTAAATTAATTTTTTGTTTGATATTCCCAAGTTTTTAGCCATGCCGAATAAAGAATTAATAAAACCTGCGTCTTCTTCATTACCCTGACCGCCTGCTACTTGTTGCAGTTTAATTAAGGCTGCCGAAACGGTTAGGTTTTTAATATCGTTTGATGAAATGCCATATTTGTCTGCCAAGCCACGGATTTTTTCAGCTAGATCACCTTTTCCGTCTGATCCCATCAACGATTCTTTAATATCTAATGCATGTTGCGAATTGTTGATTAAATGATCGAAACCTTTTGAGTTGGAAACCTGACGAACGATGTTTTCAAAGAACATGGTTTCACCACCAACGATATCGATTTTCGCTGTTTTCAACGCTTCAGAAAGCACGCTAGCTTGTGCTGAAGCAATATCTTTTTGAATATTGATATGCGCCAATTCTACTTCTTTTTCTTTTTGTAACTGTAACTTGAACTCTTCGTGTTCTTTACCAACTCCGTCTAGTTTTTTCATAGCTTCGGCTTTTTCTTCGATGCCTTTTGCTTCTGCCATTGCTTTTTCACGAACAACTTCGGCTTCTGCCAAGCCTTCTTTACGCATTGCTTCTGCTTTAATTTCGATAACCGCAGCCATTTTTGTTCCTTGAATTTCTTCTGCTTCTGCTTTTGCAATCATTACTTCCGCTTCAGATAATCCAATTGCAGCTTCTTCTTTCGCCTGTGCTTCGGCAATAATTTTACGTGCTTCGGCTTCTTTGGAAGCAGCTTCTTTCTTAGCTTCGGCATCAATCAATACCTCTTGTGCTTTGCGTTCTGCCACCATTTTTTGTGCATCGGCATCGATCACTTTTTTCTCTTTTTCTTGTTCTGCTGCAATTTTTGAAGCTTCGGCAGCTTTTACGGTTGCAATTAAACGCTCTTCTGCTTCTTGCGATGCTGCAATTACGCCTGCTTGCTTTTTACGTTCTACTTCGCGGTACACTTCTACATCGCGAACATTTTGTTGTTCTTCTACAACGCCTTTTTCTAACTGAACACGTTCTTTAATTACATTTTGGATCGATTTTTTCTCGGTTTCGATTGATCGTTCTTTATCAATCTGTGCCAAGGTAACAATACGCTCTCTTTCGGTTTGTTCTAACGCTCGGTCTTTTTCTACACGCTCGGTTTCAACAGCATCGGTACGGATTTTATTCTTTTCTGCAATGATGATCTGGCGCAGTTTGTTTTCTTCCTGAACAGCCAATTGTTCTTCGGTTGAAATACGAACGGTTTGCGATTTTAAGCGTTCTTCTTCGCGAACTTTTGTGATTTCCGCTTCTTCACGCGCTTTAATATTATCGATCTCACGTTTTTGCTTTTCTTCTTTTTCTGCCAACTGACGTTCTAATTCCAAAATTGCTTCGCGCGCTTCTACGTTTTGTTTTTTAATTACTTTTTCTTCTTCGCGACGAATTAAGTTGGCACTCATATTTTGTTTTGCCGTTAATTCGGTAATTTTTTTAATTCCTTCAGAATCTAAAATATTTTCGGCACTTAAAAAACGTAATTCAGTTTGTTCCAAATAATCAATCGCACAATCGTCTAAAATATATCCGTTTAAATCGGTTCCGATAATGTTCAAGATTTCATCACGAAACTCACGACGTGCTTCGTATAATTCAATAAAATCGAATTTTTTACCAACGGTTTTTAATGCTTCGGAAAACTTCGATTCAAAAATACTTTTCAATGTTTCGGGATCGCTTGCACGGTCACATCCTAAATTCTGTGCTACGTTGATAACATCGTCTACCGACTTGTTTACACGAACGAAAAACGCCACTTTGATATCGGCACGAATATTATCGCGACAAATTAATCCATCGTGTTGCATACGGGCAATTTCGATTTTCTTAACCGAAATATCCATGATTTCCATTTTATGAAAAACGGGAATTACGTACATTCCTTTGTTGAATGCTACTTTAGATCCGCCCACACCGGTACGCACAATTGCCTTGCCCTGCGGGATTTTTTTGTAGAACATGCTTAATACTACAAAAAACGAAATGATTAAAAATACAATTATGCCTAATGCTAAAAGTATGATTCCTGATACGCCCGAAAGCCCGTCAATTAATAATAGTTTGTTCATTGATTTAATTTAGTTAGTTGATATTATGTAAGGTTATATTTGGTTGTACTTCGTAAATGTTGTTTTCTACGGCTTTAATAATCATTACTTCTGCGCCGTACTCTATGCGGTTGCCCGACTGACTTTTAACATTTAACCGAAATACATCTTTTTGAATGGTGACTTCTAAAATGCCTATTTTGTTGTTTTCTATGGTTGATTTCAACGTGCCGGTTCTTCCTAAAAAATCGATTGATTCTTCGCCGTTATAGCCTAAATTTTTATACATCTTTACTAATGGTTTTGTTACATAATGCATGATTACAAAGGTGATTGCAAACACCGGAAGTAAGATTAACACTGATTTGACTCCCCAGTTTGCCAAACCTAAAAAGATGGAAGACAGTAAGGTAAGAATCCAGCCAATGAACTTAAACAGCGTTACAATTACCATTAACGGCATTTTGCCTATGTTGATAAATTCCAACACTTTAGATCCGAAGGAAACTTCTCCTTCACCTTCGGTATTTACATCGCCATCGGAAACATCGCCCATGTGAAATTCGGCATCGGTATCAAATCCATCGCCCGAAAAAAACATAAAAACCCAGTACAGCAAAGACATTCCGGTAAGAACCGTCATAATTCCGTTTGAAAGCGGATAGAATAATAGGTTTAAAAGTTCTGCCATATTTTACATTTCGCGTTTAAAGGTGTAAAAGAAAAATTCAGTATTTCCGTATCCATAATTTTTGTCTTCCATTGAAATCAATTCCCAACCCTGACTCCCCATATCGTTTAAAATTTTATCAATTTCAACAATATCGAATTTTGATGTCCATGTTCCTTTTGGTTTAATTTCTACTGTTTTATATTCAAATCGTTTCATATAATGGTGTTTTAATTTTTTTTTTACTTATTTGCAAGAATCTTATTTAGATTCTTCACTTCGTTCAGAATGACAAACTTTACGTTAAAAGCTAATAGCTAAAAACTGTTTTACATTCCCAATTGTTTCTTCAAAGCATCTAAATCGGCATCTGATGAATTTTCGTTCAACGCCTGATCTATTTCATCGGAAATATTTGGTTTTTGTTGTGCCATTTCTCCGTAGGCTTTTGCCAATGCTTCGTCTTCTTCCACCTTTTCCTTCATGCGTTCCAACATACTTATGGTACTGTTTGAATCCATTTTTGCCAACTGTTTGTTTACTACTTTAGTTGCATTTGCTACACGAACTCGAGCTTTAATCGTTGCCAATTCGGTTTCCCATTTGTTGATGTTGTATTTCAACACTTCGATGTTTTTATGAACTTCGTTTGCCGATTCGTCGTGCACATCTGCCTGATTACTTAATTCGTCGGCTTCTAACAAATTCTGCTTTTTTAAATGAAGTGCTTCTTTCGCCAAACGTTCTGCCTGATCAACTTCCAATTCTTCTTTTTGAAGTTTTTGAAGCAGCAAAACAGCTTTGTTTTCATAGCTTGAAGCATCTTCGCGTTTTTTATCGGCAGCGTTGTGGGTGCGAATTGCCAATGCTTTTACTTTGGCGTACGCTTCCATTGCCTGATCTAAATCTTCTTTCATTTCACGGATTCCTTGCTCCGTCATTTTAATGGGATCTTCCATTTTATCGACCACTGCATGAATTTCTGCCTGACCAATTCTAAAAATTCTTTTAAAAATATTCATATCTTTTATTTTTTTAATTATTATTGAACTTTGACAAAGTTGTACTTCACTGCTTAAAACTTTGTCAAAGCTTTATTTTGAAAATTTAATCAGTTGGTCAGAATATTCGCTTAACAACAAACTCAGCGAGTTTAGTGCGGCATCAAATTCGTTAAAATCTAAATTGTGAATTTGCAGCGTATATCTAAAAATAACTTTCGAACCATCTTCGGTAAGTGCAAAAGCACCGTGAATTATATCTCTGTTTTTCATTAACAAAGCCTTGAACACTTGCATATTATCGGCATGTAACGTAAACAGGTACTGTTCAAATATTAAAACGGGCGCGGCAACACCAACGATTAAATTCTGAACTCCGTCTGCCAGATTTTCTATTACAAAAATCCCTTCTTCTTTGCTTTTATATTTGATACTGTATCCGGTATCTAAAATATATTTTTCGACGTTTAAAAAATGCATTGTAAATTAATTTTGTATCTTGCACATATCTTTTGCATAAAGATAACACTTTTTGCAAATAAATTTAGCAAAATTTTTATTTTTTTTAAAATGAGTAAAATAGGTTACAATATAAAGAAGCTTCGAAATGTAAAAAACATAAGTCAACAGGCTTTTGCTGATCTATTTAGCCTTACCAGAGGTAATATTTCGTCGTACGAAGAACTGCGTGCCGAGCCTAAATTAGAAAGCATTATAAAAATTGCTAATTATTTTAGCATTCCGTTAGAGCATCTTTTGACAAAACAACTGTCGGTTAATGAGATTTTAAACTTTAACGACTATTTTAACGAGGAAGGTCAGAAAAAATTACAAAAAAACTTTGCAAACATTCCGTTTATTTCCCGCGAAGCCATTCATCATATTAAAGAAGGAACTTTTGATGTTCAGAAATTAGATCTTATTGCTTTTCCAATGTACAGTTCCAATAAATTTATTGCTTTAGAACTAACACACGAAATTGCCGCACCAGCAAACGTGGATATTCCCGAATACACCATTTTGTTTTTTGAACAGGTACAAATTGATACTTTACATATGTTGGGTAATCATTTTGGAATGTTTTTAACGAATACCGAAATTTTTATTGGAACCTACAATCAAAACAAAACAACGATTAATTTGAAACTGAACGAATGGAAATCGGAAGATTTTAATACCGAAAACCTGCAAAGCTTTTGGAAATTATACGCTAAATTTGAAAAAAAATTATAAAATGGTTCAGTCAAAATTAAGTAACACCGCCTATTTTTACAGCTTACTAATTTTAAGTTTTCCGATTTTAACTGCCTTTATTGTCAACAAATTTTTACGCATGTTTCAAGACAACTGGCATTGGGGCTTAACGGTATTTTTGGTTTTGTGCTGTTTGGTAAGTTTGTTTATTATTATCTGGGGCTTTTTTATTGAAATGAATCTGCGTATGGCAACTGTAAAAATAACTAACGACACCATTGAAGTAAAACAACTTTTAGGATTTGGAACTAAAAAAACTTTTAAGATTAATGAAATTGAAGGTTTTGCCATTCGCGATTTCAGACAGCGTGCACAATACCACGAATATTGTTATTTAATTCAAGATAAAAAAGCAATTGCCGTTTTTTCAAGCCTTTATTATAAAAATTACACCGAAGTTCGTGCTGAACTGCAACAACGCTTAACGCTTTTGAAGTAGAGCTATTATTCGATTTTGAAAAGATTCCAATTCACATCAATGTCCTATGAGAAATGTACTTACAATTTTTATTATTATTCTTTTGACAGGATGTTCTTCCCGTATTATAAAAAGTGAAGCTAATTCCACATACATAGTATCTGTTACTGATTTCATGAAAAAAAATGCCATTGATGAAACAAATACCGTTTGGTATTTAGAAAAAGATTTATCAGGAGATTTTATGCTAAACAATGAAAAGTACAAAGTGTATTATTTTCATTTTTTCTTTGATGCAAATCAAGTATATAGTTGTTGTTTGGATAATAATTATGATAATGACAAAAATCTTTTAGGAGATTTGCATAAGAATGAGGAAGAAATTATGGGATTAGAAAATAATCTTCCTAAAAAAGGATATACCTTACTCGATAAAAAAAGAAGTAAAATAATAATTTATAAAATTAAGGAAATAGAAGGATGTAAATGTGGTAAAGAAAAAGTCTTCCCTAGAAGTGAAATAAAAGATTTTTATGTTCCCACAAAACTTAATGTACAACCTTTAAACACACAAGAAAAGAAGTTATTTAAAAAAAATATAGATCATATTTCAAAATATCTTGACATCATACAAGAAAGATAAAATTTTTGATATGTTATCTAAAAATGCTGCTTTGTAATTCCAAAAAATTAAAATAGCTTTTGTATCTTTAAAATAAAAATGGGCAAAAATTGTTTAGAATGTGGCGAGAAAATCATTGGTCGTGAAGATAAAAAATTTTGCAACGACACCTGCCGCAATACCTACAACAACAAATTAAACAAAGACACCACCAATTTAATGCGAACGGTTAATTACGCATTGCGCAAAAATTACCGTATTTTATCAGAGAACAATCCAGACGGAAAAGCAAAAATCAACCGTAAAAAATTGCTCGATTTAGGTTTCGATTTTTCATTATTCACCTCCATATACACCACAAAATCTAATGTAACCTATTATTTTGTGTACGATCAAGGTTACATGCCCATAGAAAACGACTGGTTTGTTTTAGTAAAAAAGAATTAAAATGTACGGTTATCTGTTAATAATTCATTCGTATCTGCGTTGGATTGCCTTGGGGTTTCTACTTTTCAGTTTGATTTTCATCATCATGAAAAAATCGAACAAAGCAATTTATACAACCAAGCACTATCAACTTTTTAAAGTGATAAAAAACGTTTTCAACCTGCAGTTTTTAGTCGGAATTTTACTGCTCACACAAAGCCCGATGGTAAAAGCATTTTGGTCGCAAGTAAGCCAGGCAGTAAAATGGCGCGAAATACGTTTTTTTGGATTAGAACATCCGTTCATGATGATTTTGGGCGTAATGCTTATAAATGTTTTTACACATAAAACAAAAGAAAAAATCGGCACAGACAATGCCTTTAATTATCTGTTTGTTAGATATCTAATCATACTTTTTATTCTTTTTGTTTCGGTTCCGTGGTCGTTTTCTCCGTTTACCGCCCGACCAAATTTTCGATAATTTTAAGAACTTCCTCGTTCTTTTTTCATAATTTAATAGAAAAATTTACGAGAAAGAATGCAGATTAATAAAGTAGAACTCCGCAATTTAGAAATTGAAGATTATATAGAATTAAAAAATTCCATGCTTCAGGCATACGATGATGAAGATGTTGAGGATTTGTATTGGAAAAAAGAAGAAATTAGACGGCTCTTGAAGGTATTTCCGGAAGGACAAATTGTTATTGTGGTTGACGATGTCGTTGTTGGTGCGGCTCTGTCGCTAATTGTTGATGAAAGTTTGGCACTCTCTAACCACAAATACAACGATATTATTACCGACAGTAAATTCAATTCGCATAATCCCGATGGCGATGTTTTGTACGGAATCGATGTTTTTATCCATCCAAATTACCGTGGTTTGCGCTTGGGTCGTCGATTATATGACGTTCGAAAAGAATTGTGCGAACAGCTAAACTTAAAATCGATCATTTTTGCAGGACGAATTCCAAATTATCACAATTACGCCAAAGAATTCACACCAAAGCAATATTTAGATCGGGTTAAAACCAAAGAAATCCACGATCCGGTAATTTCGTTTCAAGTAAACAACGATTTTCATATTAAAAGATTACTGCGCAATTATTTAGAAGGCGATCGCGATTCTCGTGATTACGCGGTTTTGCTGGAATGGAACAATATTTCGTACGATAAATCGCCGGTATTGATCAATGCCAAGAAAAGCGTGGTTCGTTTAGGTTTGATCCAATGGCAAATGCGTCCGTTGAATAATTTAGAGGAATTTTTTGATCAAGCTGAATTTTTTATAGATGCCGTATCGGGTTACGAAAGCGATTTTGCAACCTTTCCCGAATTGTTTGTTGCTCCTTTAATGGCAGATTACAATCATTTGTCGGAATCTGAAGCAATCCGTGAACTATCAAAACATACCGATATCATTCACAAACGTTTTCAGGAATTAGCTATTGAGTATAATATCAACATTATCACGGGCAGCATGCCTTATTTGGAAGAAAACGTGCTGTATAATGTTGGTTTTCTGTGTAAACGCGATGGATCGTCTGAAATGTATCGAAAAATACACATTACACCTAACGAACGCCTTTATTGGGGAATGCAGGGCGGGGATGTGATACAGACTTTTGATACCGACTGTGGAAAAATCGGAATCATTATTTGTTACGATGTGGAGTTTCCCGAATTATCCCGAATTATGAGCGAAGACGGCATGGAAATTTTGTTTGTACCTTATTTAACCGATACCCAAAACGGATACACCCGTGTACGCAGCTGTGCACAGGCACGTGCCATTGAAAACGAATGTTACGTGGCGATTACCGGTTGTGTGGGGAATTTACCAAAAGTAAACAACATGGACATTCAGTATGGGCAGGCAGCTGTTTTTACTCCGTCTGATTTTGCTTTTCCAAATAACGGCGTTAAAGCCGAAGCTACTCCAAATACCGAAATGACCTTAATTGTTGATGTGGAATTAAACGCTTTAAAAGAACTGCACGAATTGGGAAGTGTGCGTATTAAAAAAGATCGCCGTTTAGATTTATATAAGTTACGAAAACTAAAATAGAGCCATAAGGCTCTATTTTAGTTTGAATTAGTATCGAAAGTATTTCTACCCCTAAACGTTGTCATGCTGAACTTGTTTAACTTCGTTCTGTTCGCAAGCTCGGGTCAGCATCTCAAAAGGTTAATTGATGATGCGATTCCGTGTCAAGCACGGAATGACAAACTTCCAAATATTAATTTTTATTTAATGTACGATTCTAATTTGTTTAAGAAATCTTGAAAAGCAACTGCCTCGTCTTGTGGAACGCGCTTAGCCAATTCAACACCTCTTTTTTGGTACTCGTTTAATTTAGGCCCTAACGTTTTTAATGCTTCTTTATCATTATTTGCAGTGGCTGTTTTGTAATCACTTACAAATTTGCTATATTCCTGTGCAAACTGATCTGCTTCGGCATATTTGAATGATGGAACTGTAGCAACATCTTCTGCCGTAGTTTGTGGTACATTGTTAACACTTTCTACCGGCGGATCGGTCATTGGTTCCTGAATTTTGTTTTCTTCTTTTTTACTACATGCTGTCAACAAAACTGCCGACAATAACACTGGATAAACTATCTTTTTCATATTAATTAATTTTACTATTTGAATTATAAATGTAGTAAAAAACAAAATACAATTACAAAAAAAAAGACACAGCATAAACTGTGTCTTAAAATTTAGAAAAATTTGTTTTACTATTTAATTGGAGCTGTCATTTGCTCAGACAATTTCATAGCGTATTCTTGCCATAATTTAACATCTTCCGGTGTTAATTTTGCAGCTAATTCTGTTTGTTTTTTAGTCCACTCAGCAGATTTCGCTTGTAATTCTGAAATTTTTGCAGCATCTCCAGATTTTGCTGCTTCCATTGATTGTTTTACATAAGCAGTATATTCTTCTGCCATTTTTTGTGCTTCTGGAGAACTAAATTTAGGTACTTCTAAAGTAGTTTCTGTTGTTGTAGTTGTTGTTGCAGTTTCAGTTGCAGGATCTACAGTTGTTTCTGTTTCTGTAGTTGTTGTTTCTTCAACACCTTTCTTATTGTCACAAGATACTACTAACATAGTTGATGCGAATAATGCCGATAACACTAATTTTTTCATATACAATATTTTAATTATTTATATCAAATATAATTTTTTTTTTGAAACCTACAAATTTTTAATTAATAATATAGTGAATTATTAACAGATGATTTTATAGACTTTTCTCTTCTTTATTATTGACTGAACACTTTCTATTGTTTTATATTTCAATAAAAACTCATAAAAAGAAATCGGGCTTAAGTTTAAACCCCAAGCCCGAATGTAATAAGTGTTATTTAACTTTTTTAAATATGTATTTTAAAGCAACTACGTTTAACTCGTAGTTTTCAACCTCTTCTCGTGATAAAGGGTGTTGAATTTCAAAAGATTCTTTTAATAACTTAATTTTTTTCTAAATAGAAAACAGTACAAAATTATGATACTTTTAAAAAAGTATTTGTAGAACTTTTTATGGACAGAATGACGAACTTGTTCTACATAAAAAAAACTCGCACCGAAAAGATTCGTGCGAGTTTAATAATTTTATTTTCTGATAGATTATTCTTCTACATATAAAACCAAACCTTTTAAGTAAGATCCTTCCGGGTGAAACATATTTACAGGATGATCCGGACCTTGCGATAGCTTGTGCAAAACGCGTACTTTTCTACCCGATTCTATTGCTGCAGCTGCTACGGTATTGTAAAAAAGCACCTCATCGATCACCTGCGAGCATGAAAAAGTAAACAAGAAACCACCTTTTGTAATGGTTTTTAAACCGGCTACGTTTAAACGCTTATATGCTTGCGTTGCGGTGTGCTTGCTTTTGATGTTTTTGGCAAATGCAGGCGGATCTAAAACAATAACTTCGTATTGGTTTTTGTTCTCTTTTAAAAATTCAAAAACATCTGACGCTACTGCCTGATGATTGCTTCCCGGAAAATTCAACTCCATATTTTGCGCAGCTAGTTTCACGGCTTTATCAGATATATCAACAGAAGTAACCAAATTGGCACCTGCATTCATAGCGTAAATAGAAAAACCGCCTGTGTAGCAAAAAGTATTCAGTACTTTTTTTCCGTTTGAATATCTTTCCAATAACTTTCTGTTCTCTCTTTGATCTAAAAAGAAACCGGTTTTTTGTCCTTCAACCCAATTTACATGAAACTGAATGTTGTTTTCTTTTGCCACTGTTTCGGCAGCTGTTCCGTATAAATGAAAATCGGTTCCTGTATTTGGAAGTGTATTTGCGCTTTTACAGTAAATAGTTTCGCAATAATCAGAAAAAGATTTTTGTATGGCTTCGGCAATTTTCTTCATGTTCAAATAAATCCCTGTAGAATGTGCCTGAATCACAAAGTTTTTGTTGTAATAATCGATAATCAAACCCGGAATTTCGTCACCTTCACCATGAATCAATCTAAACGCATTGGTTTCTTCGATATTAAAAAGCCTTAAACGTAAATTCCAAGCAGCATTTAGTCTGTTTTCCCAGAAATCAAGAGTAAAAACTTCGTCTTTAAAAGTCAGTATACGCACAACGATGCTTCCTTTATTACTGTAAAAACCAGTTGCCAAATGATCGCCATCGTACGTAGTAATATCAACCATTTGTCCGTCTTCCAACTCATCGCTTACCCCATAAACCGCACCGCTGAAAACCCAAGGGTGTTTACGTAAAATAGATTTTTCTTTACCTTGCTTTAATATAACCTTTGCAAATTCCATTTAATTATTTTTTACAAAAGTAAAACAATCTCGTGTTTTTAAACACAAAAAAATCCATCGTAATGATGGGTTTTATATTTATGAATGATCTTTTTCATCTTTATCAGGATCAGGTGTTTTACCTTCTTCATGATTTTGTTCTTCGGTTTGCAGCACTTTTGGTAAGTCTTCGTCTTTTGGTTTTTTACGGTAAATGTATCTGTCGTAATATTTTTCAAACAACGGCGTTGGCGCATTGTCTTCTCCCAATACAAATCCGTACGGACGTAAGCCTTCTACATTATCGAAAATAATTTTGAAAATCGCTAAAACGGGAATGGCTAAAAACATACCTGCAATTCCCCAGATCGATTCGGCAATCACGATACCAAACAACACAACAAACGAGTTTAATGCTACTTTAGATCCAATAATTTTTGGTGTAATGATGTTTCCATCGATTGAATTCACAACCAAAACCGCAACAATTACCCACAGTGCCTGTATAGGTTCGCCGGTTGCTAATGTTACAATGGCAGCCAAAATGGTAGCTACAAAAACACCCACATAAGGTATTAAATTTAACACTCCGCAAAGCACCGCAAACAATAAAGCGTACTTAATGCCAATAATTGAATATGCGATGAACATTAATCCGGAAACCGCCACAACCTGTATCAACAACCCAAAAATGTATTGTTTTATGATGCTTTGAATTTCAACAATTACTTCTTTTACTTTGGTTTGATCTTTAGGTGGAAAACACCATATTAAGAATTTTACCAAATGACTACGGTACAGCAAAAAGAAGAAGATGCCCAAAAAAATGAACATTGCCGATGCCAGCATAGAAGTTAACGATGTAACTGCTGTGCCTAATACACCCGATCCACGTTTAAGAACTTCTTCGGCATTTTTTTCGATGTAATTGATCTGTTCTTGTTCAGATACACCAAACTTATCGTATACAAAAACCTGTGCTTCGTGAAATAATTTTTCGATCTGTTGTTGAAATTCCGGTAGATCTTCTGTAAACTGCGCCATTTGTGTACCAATGAAGTACATAACAGCTAAAACTGCCAAAAAGAATAATATTGGAGATACCAATGAAGTTACAATTCTTGGAAACTTTAATTTTTTTTCCTGAAAGTTAGACAGCGGCAACAACAACATGGATACCAAAAAGCCAATTACCAAAGGCACCAATACAGATTTACCAATGATGCTGATAAAAACTATTGCTATTAGGCTGATTAAAACGCACGCTAAACGAATAACAAACGGAACTTTCGTTTTTTGATCGTTTGGATCGCTGAAATCTAAATCTTTATATCTTTCTAAATGTTCGTTTTTCATAGCCAATTTATTTTTTTAGATACTCATTTCAGGAATCGTTCCTTCAATGATCAATTCAGCTTCGGTTGCTTTTATGATTTCTTCTACCGATACACCTGGAGCGCGTTCAAGCAATTTAAAACCATTTGGAGTAATTTCCATCAAAGCCAATTCGGTTACCACTTTTTTAACACATCCAACACCTGTTAAAGGCAGCGTACATTTTTTTAATATTTTAGATTCGCCTGCTTTGTTTACGTGCATCATGGCAACAATGATATTTTCTGCCGATGCTACCAAATCCATAGCGCCGCCCATACCTTTTACCATTTTTCCAGGGATTTTCCAATTGGCGATATCGCCGTTTTCAGAAACTTCCATTGCACCTAAAATAGTTAAATCTACATGTTGTGAACGAATCATTCCAAAACTCATAGCCGAATCAAAAAATGATGCTCCAGGTAATGTTGTTATGGTTTGTTTACCGGCGTTGATTAGATCGGCATCTTCGTCACCTTCAAAAGGAAAAGGTCCCATACCTAACACGCCGTTTTCTGACTGAAATTCTACGTTCATTCCGTCCGGAATATAGTTTGCCACCAATGTTGGAATCCCAATTCCTAAATTTACATAAAACCCTTCTTGTAATTCTTTGGCAATGCGCTTTGCAATACCTATTTTATCTAATGCCATAATTAATCTCTTTTACGTACCGTTCGTTGTTCAATTCTTTTTTCATACTTTTCTCCTTGAAAAATACGCTTCACATAAATTCCCGGAATATGAATTTGGTTGGGATCTAATTCTCCAAGCGGTACCAACTCTTCTACTTCGGCAATGGTAATTTTACCTGCACCAGCCATAACTGCATTAAAACTGCGCGTAGTTCCTTTGAAAACCAAATTTCCAGCTTCATCGCCTTTCCATGCTTTTACAATAGCGAAATCGGCTTTGTAGGCTTCTTCCATCACATACATTTTCCCGTTGAATTCACGTGTTTCTTTAGCGTCGG